>Ga0207875_100011_pt1 | contig 172037 bp, 148 predicted proteins | sample CeladaPassage60A_FD_187476 | JGI IMG/M metagenome (GOLD analysis project Ga0207875, IMG submission 187476) | Cellulose-adapted microbial communities from the Joint BioEnergy Institute, USA - Passage3 60A (SPAdes) (version 2) | ecosystem: Engineered > Bioreactor > Continuous culture >... | reverse complement strand
TGGGTGTGGTAGACTTCACCTAAAAGGTGCTCCTCTCTTTGGGTGTAGTGTTCTCGATAAACACCATTCTACCAAAGATTTGGGCACTTTTTTATGTTTTCATAGGATCGCACTTTCGAAATTCAGGCTCAATAAACAAATGGGCGGATATCCAACTTGAGGTCTTAAAGGATTTGATCAAGCATACTGTGGAAACATACCGGAAGCTGTATCCGACCGAGAGCTGACCTGTGAAGCTTCCAGCAACTGGACTGCGGTTTGTCCCATTTTTTTATAAAAACGAACTTTTCGGCTCAAATAAAATGTTGTATCATACGAGAATGAAAGCGCTTTATGGAAGCGCTTTAAATAAAATTGGAGGGAATGCGATGGAAAACCGTCCGCAATGGGGTACACGGGCAGGGTTTATACTTGCTGCTGCGGGATCGGCTATTGGACTAGGGAACATTTGGCGTTTCCCGGCGGTCGCTTATGAAAACGGAGGCGGCGCATTTTTTATCCCGTATCTGTTTGCGCTCCTGACCGCGGGCATTCCGATCCTCATCATGGAGTTTGCGATCGGCCACAAGTACAGATCGTCGGCTCCCGGTTCATTGGGGAAAATCAACCGGAAATTTCAAGGCGTCGGCTGGTGGCAATTGGCGGTTTCCTTTGTAATCTCTGTCTATTACGCCGCCGTCATCGCCTGGGCGTTGTCTTATGCCGTCTTTTCCATCAACCTGAGCTGGGGAGAGGACACTGAGGGGTTCCTGTTCGGCGAGTACTTGAAACTCGCGGACACTCCGGGTCAATTCGGCGGCATTGTGCCGGGCGTGTTCATTCCGCTCGCGATCGTCTGGCTGGCGGCATTGTTCATCCTGTATAAAGGCGTCAAAAAAGGTATTGAAGCTGCGAACAAAATCATGCTGCCCGCCCTTCTCGTGCTGTTCGCCATTCTGGTCATTCGCGCCTTGACGCTGGATGGTGCGGCGGAAGGTCTGAACGCCTTCTTCAAGCCGAACTGGGATTCGATCCTGAACGGCAAAGTGTGGGTGGCCGCATACAGCCAAATTTTCTTCAGCTTGTCGATCGGCTTTGCGATCATGGTGACGTACTCCAGCTATCTTGGGAAGAAATCGGATATCACGAACAATGCGTTCATCACCGGTTTTGCCAACTCCGGATTTGAACTGCTGGCGGGCATCGGCGTCTTCAGCATCCTCGGCTTTATGGCCATGCAGCAAGGCGTTGCAGTCGATGAAGTGGTCAGCGGCGGTGTCGGTCTGGCGTTCGTGGTGTTCCCGCAAATCATCAATCAACTTCCGGCGCTCAACGGATTTTTCGGGTTCCTGTTCTTCGGTTCGCTGGTGCTGGCGGGAATGACCTCGCTGATCTCGATCGTGGAAACCTATATCTGCGGTGTCCAGGAGAAATTCAATATCTCCCGGACGAAATCCGTACTGTACGGCGGCGGGTTGGCGGCGATCCTATCGATCATCTTCTCCTCCAACGGCGGATTGTACTTCCTGGACGTGATCGATTACTTCATCAACAACTTCGGCGTGGCGTTGGCCGGCCTGGTTGAAGTGATTGCCGTCGCATGGGTTGCGAGACAACTCGGCAAACTTCAGGAGCACGCAAACGAAATTTCGGATATCAAGCTCGGTATCTGGTGGAAAATTTGTCTTGGCGTCATTACGCCCGTCGTGCTCGGCATCATGATGTTCGATAACCTCAGAACGAATGTTCTCGAGAATTATGAAGGATACGCAACCTGGTTTGTGACCGCATACGGATGGGCTGTCGTTGTTGCCGTCATCATTGTGGGCATTGTGTTCGGGTTGATCAAAAATAAAACCCCGCAGGCGACCGGCGCCAAGGAGGTGTCCCAATAATGGAAGGCAGCGCAATCGCAATGATGATTATCGGCATCGTCATCATTTGGGGAGGTTTGGCCGCCAGCATTGTCAATGCGGTCATCAAGGCGAGACAGAACAGGACAAAGTCCAATTCCTGATACGGTCAAGGACACCCCTGCGGGTGTCCTTTTCGTATAACTGATACTTTCAATAACAGTATCGTCAGTGCCATCAGAAACGCAGTCCTTCTTCAAATCGCAAGGCGGTCCTACAATGAAGCCATCTTCAATTCACGGGTGGTGTTCGCATTGGACCAAAATTTGTTTTCTCCCTATCGGATAAAAGGACTGCAGCTCAAAAATCGCGTCGTCATGGCGCCCATGTGCCAATATTCCGTTACGGCCAAGGACGGCAAGCCGAACGATTGGCATTATGTCCATTACCTCAGCCGCGCGATCGGCGGAGTCGGCCTGATCATCATGGAAATGACGGATGTGGAACCGGACGGCCGCATTACGGATTTCGACCTGGGATTGTGGTCGGACGAGCATATCCCGGCGTTCGCCAGAATCATTGACGGGGTGCATGCCCACGGCGCCAAAATCGGCATTCAGATCGCCCATGCCGGGCGCAAGGCCGAAGATGCGGCCCGGCCGGTGGCCCCGTCGGAGATCGCGTACCCGGGTTCACGCTATCGGGAGCCCCATGCCCTGACGGCCGGCGAGATCGAACGGATGGTCCGGCTCTTCGGCGACGCGGTGCGCCGCGCCGTCCAGGCGGGGGTGGACATGATCGAGCTGCACGGAGCGCACGGGTATCTGATTCATCAGTTCCACTCTCCGCTGACCAACAAGCGGGACGATGAATACGGGAAAGATCTGGCCCGCTTCGGCGTCGAGGTCATCCAGGCCGTGAAGAAAGAGATGCCGGAAGACATGCCGTTGTTCTTCCGGATTTCAGCTATCGAATACGCGGACGGCGGCTATGATATCGATCATGCGATCCGCCTCTGCAAAATTTACCGGGACGCGGGCGTGGATGTCTTCCATATCACCACGGGCGGGGAAGGGCCGGCCGGACAGCGGAAACCCGGCAACTATCCCGGCTTCCAGGTGCCGTTCGCCCGTCAAATCAAAGAAGCCATCGGCGTCCCCGTCGTTGCGGTAGGCATGCTGGAGGATCCGGTGCTGGCCGACGCCGTCGTCCGCAGCGGGGATGCCGACCTGGCGGCGATTGCCCGCGGCTTGCTGCGGGACCCGCACTGGGCATTGAATGCGGCGGTCGCGCTGAAACAGCAGACGACCGTCCCGAAGCAATACCAACCGGCGTATCTGTAAAAGGCATATTTCGAATTCCACGGCCATCGCTGCGGGTTATGCAGCCGGCGGTCTTATCGTCCTGCTGCGGATGCCGGCGGGAAGGAAGCTGGGGAAGTCCCGGTGACATGAGGTCATCGGGGCTTTTTGCCGTTCGAGGGGGATCGGGGAGATTGATAAAGGCCGCTTTCATCAAGCGGCCTTCCCTCTTGACCAGAAAACCCGCGGTTTATCTTCTCACCACAGGAACCCAGAATTCGTTGCCGGCGCTGCATATTTTCAACTCGAACGCCCAGTGGCTGGCCGAAGTTTTCGATCTGGAGGCGGAAGAATCCCGCTGCCTGCCGGTCGACATGCTGCGGGATTCGGCCGTCTCCGACCGGGAGATGAAATGGTCCGAGCAAGAAATACTGGAGAAAAAGGGGATCCGCACACGGGAGGCCAATCTTGTCGTGCGGCTGGATGCGGCCGGGATCCGGCGCTTCAAGCGGATGCACCCGCCGGGGATCATTTTGTCCCTGACCGGGGTCTCCGCGATCTGTTCCCGGAAGACGGGGCGGCTATGGCCGATCGCCTCCAGGGGGCGGTGCCCGCGATTTCGCTGGTCAGAGACGGCGGCGTTTGACCGGGAGCTGAACAACAATGTACGGGGCCTCGGCGACCGGCCGCACATGCATGTCGGGTGGGTCAGCGGCGCGCCGTACGCCTATGCGCTGCTCATGTACGGCCGCAGGCATGGCATGGCGAAGTACGCGGAAGCGGGAGCGGCCGTGCTGGACAAAATCGCGTCCGGCCTGTCGCCGTGCGGCATCTTCTGGGCGTCGTGGATCGTGGACCGCGGCTGGACGACGGGCTGGAACCCGCGCAGAAACTGGCTGCAGGCGCGCACGATTGCGGAAGCGACGCTGTTCATGATCCGCGCGCTTCGTTTCGAGCGGGAGCGCGGCTTTGAGCATGAAGATTGGAAGCGGGCGGTGCTCTCGAATCTTCGGTTTGCCATGGAGCACCAGCGCGAAGACGGAAACTTCGGCTCTTATTATGACTGCGAGCAAGGCACGGTGGAAGAGTGGGATGGCGCAGGGGGGATGTTGTGGATCGCCGCGCTGCTGGAAGGCGCGGATGTGCTGGGCGAGCCCGAATTTGCGCGGGCCGCGGTGCGCGCGGGCGGCTATTATGAGCGTTTCGTGCGGGACGAGTACATTTACGGTGCGCCGGAGGACGTGCATCTGACGCCGACATCGGAGGACGCCTACAATGCGGTCGTCGCCTATGTGCTGCTGTACGAGCACGACCGCGACAACCGGTGGCTGGAGCTGGCGGCGCGCGCGGCCGACTGGATGATGACGTTCCGCTGGACGTACAACATCGAGTTTCCGCGGCATTCGCTCCTGCGGCAGTACGATTTCCGTTCGCGCGGCGCGGACCAGGCGTCGTCGTCGAACCAGCACCTGCACAATTACGGCCTGTTCTGCGTGCCCGAAATGCTGCGGCTCTGGAAGTACACGGGCGACGCGTACTATCTGGAGCGCACGCGCGACCACCTGGCCTGCTTCCTGCAATTCATCGCCCGCGAAGACGGCGACTTCAACGCGTACAAGGGCATGGTGACGGAACGGTTCTACAACACCAACTGCTTCCAGCCCAAGGGGATGATGCTGACGCTTTCCCATTCCTGGTGCGTCGGCCTGGTGTTGTATGCGGCGCAGGAGGCGCTGGCCTGGCAAGATGAGCTCAGGCTGTCCGATATTTCGGTGAGAGGAAGGGAAGGTACGGCGTCATGAAGGACAAGCAGTTGTACATGATCGGGAACGCGCATCTGGACCCGGTCTGGCTGTGGCAATGGCAGGAAGGTTTTCAGGAGGCGAAGGCGACGTTCCGCTCCGCGCTGGACCGGATGAAGGAGTACGACGATTTTGTTTTCACCTCCAGCTCGGCGGCGATGTACGAATGGGTGGAGCGGAGCGATCCGGCCATGTTCGAGGAGATCCGGCAGCGGGTGAAGGAAGGACGCTGGGTCATCGTCGGCGGCTGGTGGATCCAGCCGGACTGCAACATCCCGGGCGGCGAGTCGTTCGTCCGGCAGGGATTGTACGGGCAGCGCTACTTCAAGGAGAAGTTCGGTGTCATCGCGAAGGTGGGCTACAACGTCGACAGCTTCGGTCATAACGGAATGCTGCCGCAGATTTTGAAGAAGAGCGGCATGGACTATTACGTCATGATGCGCCCGATGCCGAACGAGAAAGGGCTGCCGGGCCGGCTGTTCCGGTGGCGTTCCGACGACGGCTCCGAGGTGTTGACGTTCCGGATCATGTACGAATATTTGTCGTGGGGCAAAGATCTGGAGAACCATGTGCGGCGCGTGCTGGGCGAGTTCAGGGAACCGCTGAACGATCTGATGTTCTTCTACGGCGTGGGCAATCACGGCGGCGGTCCGACGAAGGAAAACATCGAGAGCATCAAACGCTTGAGCGGCCGGGAGGACCTGCCGAAGCTGGTGTTCGCCGCGCCGGACCATTATTTCCGCGACACGGAGAACAAGGGCCTTCAGCTCCCGGTCGTCCACGGCGATCTGCAGCACCACGCCAGCGGCTGCTATGCCGCGCATTCGGGGATCAAGCAGTGGAATCGGCGCGCGGAGAACAAGCTCATGGCGGCAGAAAAATTCTCCGCCCTCGCGTACTGGCTCACGGGACAGCCGTACCCCGCGGCCGAGCTGAAGCAGGCGTGGAAAAACGTGCTGTTCAACCAGTTCCACGACATTCTGGCGGGCACGAGCATCGAGCCGGCTTACGAGGATGCGCTGTATCTGTACGGCGAGGCGATGGCGATCGGCGATCGGGCACTGAACTACGCGATCCAGTCGCTCTCGTGGCGGATCGGCATCGAGCAGGACGAGTCGATGCTGCCGATCGTCGTCTTCAACCCGCACGCCTGGGCGAGCCGGGTGAATGTCGAGCTGGAGGTCGGCGGGATCAAGCCGAACGCGGTGCTGCTGGACGATCAGGGGCGGCCCGTGCCGTTCCAGACCGTCAAATCGCTGGCCGCCGCGAGGGGCCGCTACCGGCTCAGCTTCATGGCCGACCTGCCGCCCATGGGGTATCGCGTGTACAAGCTCGTCAAGGAATCGGAATCGATCCGGCCGGTCGGCGAGCCGATCCAGGCGGGCGACCATTATATGGAGAACGACCGTTTCCGCCTGGAATTCGATCCGGAGAGCGGATGGATCAAGCGGCTGTATGACAAGAAGGTCGGACATGAAGTGTTCCAGGGCGCCGGCGCGCGTCCGGTTGTCATCGCGGACACGTCCGACACGTGGAGCCATGATGTGCTGCATTTCCACCACGCGGTCGGGGAGTTCAAGGCGGTGAAGGTCCGCCGCGTGGAGCACGGCCCGGTGAAGTCGACGATCCGGGTCGTCAGCGAGTACGGCAAATCCCGCCTGATCCAGGACTTCTCGATGTACCCGGACCGCGACCAGATCGATGTGAAGGTGACAGTCGATTGGCGAGAGCAGTTCAAGATGCTGAAATTGATCTTCCCGATGAACGTTGTGTTCAGCACGCATACGTATGAAATCCCGTACGGTACGATCGAGCGGGAATCGAACGGCGAAGAAGAACCGGGACAGAGCTGGGTCGACTATACCGGGCTCGTGCCGGGCATCAACAAAATCTACGGCTTCAGCCTGATGAACGACGCGAAATACAGTTACAGCATCCGCAACAAGGAGCTGGCGCTGACGGTGCTGCGCAGTCCGATCTACGCGCACCACATTCCGTACGAGCCGAATCCGGACGAGGAATATGCGTTCATCGACCAGGGCATCCAGCAGTTCCATTACGCCATGCTGCCGCATGAAGGCACCTGGGTCGACGCGCAGACGGTGCGCAGGGCGGCGGAGCTGAACTGCAGGCCGGTCGCGCTCGCGGAGACGTACCATGAAGGACCGCTGCCGCAGACGGATCAATTCGTGGAAGTGAGCCGCGACAACGTGATCGTCAGCGCGATCAAGAAGGCGGAAGATAGCGACGACTTGATCATCCGCTGTTACGAATCCGCGAAGAAGGCGACCGACGCGGAGATCCTCCTGCCGAAATGGAACCGGACGATCAAGGCTTCCTTCCAGCCGGCGGAAATCAAGCCGTTCCGGGTGCCGAACAACGCGGAGCTTCCGGTCCGGGAGACGAATCTGCTGGAATGGGACGAAGTCTGAGCAGCGGAGGCATCTATATGTTTACTTATATAAATGGCCCGGCGGGCGAGACCGTCGCGATGGCATGGGGCGGCGACACGGTATTGCGCGGCATCGACGTTTCGGTGCGGCTCGAAGGCGGGGAGCGCCGGAAGCTGGCCCTGCACAGGGTCGAACGGCAGGAAGACGCCGCCTGTGCCGAATATGTGCACGTCTATCAAGACGATGAAGAGGCGAAGGAAGCCGTCGTCCGCCTGACGCTGCGCTGCTGTCCGGAAGGGGTGGCGGCGTTCGTCGAGGGCGAGATCGTCCGCAGCAACGATTTCGGGGACCGTCGCGCCTTGTCCCAGGATGACGGGCTGCTCATTCATATCGATGCGCTGGAGGAACTGCAAGGCGTGCTCGCCAACCACCAGCATAAGGATTGGTGGACGAGGCCGCATTTTGACCCGGATTTGCGCACGCTGCCCGGGCGGACGCTGTCCTTGCTGTGGCGCACCCCGGCAACGTACTGTCAGCTGCTGCCGGTCACCGGCCCGGCATATCGCGCCGATCTGCAGGCGGATGGCCGGGAGCGCAGCCTCGCGGTCCGCATCTTCTCCGGTCAGGGCGGCATGACCTCCTGCCGCACGCTGGCCTTCGTTCTCGGCGGCGGGGAGAACCCGTATCTCCTGCCGGAGCGGAACGTCACACTCACCCTGCGGCATCTGAACGGCCAGACGCTTCCGCGCAACGCGAAGGTGTATCCCGAGATTCTGGACTATCTCGGCTGGTGCAGCTGGGACGCGTTCTATCACGAGGTGGACGAGAAGGGACTGCTCGCCAAGGCGGAAGAATTGCAGCGCCTCGGGCTTCCCGTGCGCTGGGTGATGATCGACGACGGCTGGTCGGAAGTCCGCGATCGCAAGCTGTACGGCATGGATGCCGATCCGGTGAAATTCCCCCGCGGCCTCGCGCATACGATTGAAGCGCTCAAGCGGCAATACGGCATCCGCTGGGTCGGCGTCTGGCATACGATCGCCGGCTATTGGAACGGCATCCATCCCGACAGCGGGATGGCGCATGAATTGCGGGAAAACCTGTACGTGACGCGCCGCGGCAACGTCATCCCGCATCCGGACGCCGGCCGGGGGTTCGGTTTCTGGCACGCGTGGCACGGGTATCTGGCGCGCCAGGGGGGCGATTTTGTCAAGGTGGACAGCCAGAGCGCCGTGCACAACTTCCTGCGGCACCATCTGCCGATCGGCCAGGCGGCCTCCGCGGCGCACACGGCGTTGGAGGCTTCGGCGGCGCTGCACTTCGACCGCACGATCATCAACTGCATGGGGATGTCCGCGGAGAACATCTGGCATCGCCCCGTGTCCGCGGTGTCGCGCAACAGCGACGACTTCGTGCCGCAGGAAAGGCACGGATTCAGGGAACATGCGCTGCAGAACGCCTACAACTCCTACTACCACGGCGCGTGGTACTGGGGCGATTGGGACATGTTCTGGACGGAAAATCATGACGATGTACAGAACATGGTGCTTCGGGCGGTCAGCGGCGGTCCCGTATACTTCAGCGATGCGCTTGGCGGAACCGACCCGGCCAGGGTCCGGCCGCTTATCTTCCGTGACGGCAAAATCATTCGCTGCGACCGGACGGCCAATCCCACGCCGGACTGCTTGACGCGTAGTCCGCTCGCTGAGCCGGTGCCGCTCAAGCTGTGGAATAAGGCGGGCGGAGCGGGGGTGGTCGCCGCCTTCCATATCTGCGAGGCGCAGACGGACGTGCGCGGCGCGATTTCGCTGGACGACATTCCGGAGATGACGGCCGATTCGGCATGGGTGTACGAGCATTTCTCCCGCACGGCCGTGCGGCTCACACGCGGGCAATCGCTGCCGTTTGCGCTGAAGGAAGAGGAGTGCAAGCTGTTCCTGATCGTCCCCGCTGGCGGCGCGGTGACGCCGATCGGCCTCGCCGACAAGCTCATCTCGAGCGCCGCGCTAAAGCGGCAATGGGAGGAAGGGAAGTCGCGCATGGTCCGGCTGAGGGAAGGCGGCCTGTTCGTCTTCGCGGCCGATCAGCCTCCGTCAGCGGTGCGGGCGAACGGCGAGACGTTGAAGTGGTCCCCTTCGGCGTGCCCCTCGCTCTATGAGGTGGATTGCTCGCACCTGCACGGCGCGGTTACACTGGAAATTGTACGGGCATGAAAGGCGGGATCGGCATGATCGTCATCGGGCTGGACATCGGCACAACCTCGATCTGCGGCGCGGCGTTGGAGCTGCCGGGCGGCCGGCTGCTGCGGTCGGTCACCCGGCCCAACAACGCATGGCTGCAGGCCGACGGGGTGAGAGCGGAACAGGACCCCGAACGGATCATGACGGTTGTCCGGGAGATCGTGGATGAATTGACCGGCAGCTGTCCGGATGCGGCCGGGATCGGCTTTACCGGGCAGATGCACGGCATGTTGTACGTGGACCGGTCGGGCAGGGCCGTCAGTCCGCTGTATACCTGGCAGGACCGGCGCGCGCTGCAGCCGGCCGATGATCGCGGGACATACGTGGATTGGCTGGAACGCGAAACCGGCCATTCCGTTGCGGCGGGATTCGGCCTGGTGACGCATGCGGTGCTCGCCCGGCAGGGGAACGTGCCGGACCAGGCGTCGACCCTGTGCACGATTGCCGATTATGCGGCGATGCGGATGGGCGGCGGGCGCGTTCCGGTCATGGACCCTTCCATGGCGGCGAGCATCGGCTTCTATGATGTGAAGCACGGACGCTTCGACAAGGATGCTTTGAGCATTGCCGGGCTCCATGACCGGATGCTGCCGCGGGTGGTATCGACCGCGACGCGCGTGGGGGCTGCTGATCGAGGCATCCCGGTATTTCACGCGATCGGCGACAATCAGGCGAGTTTTCTCGGTTCCGTCCATGATCCGGAGCAATCCGTGCTGATCAACATCGGCACGGGCGGGCAAATGACCGCGTACACCGGCCGGTACTGCGCGATTGAAGGGTTGGAGACCCGGCCTTATCCGGGCGGCGGATTTCTGCTCGTCGGCGCCTCCCTATCCGGCGGCAAATCGTATGCGATGCTGGAGACGTTTTTCCGAAGCGTGCTCGAATGGTTCGGGGACGGGAGAGACGTTCCGCCGCTGTACGGGAAAATGGAGGAGCTGCTCGACCGCTTCCGTCCTTTGGCGCGTCCGCTGCAGGTCAGCACCCGGTTTTACGGCACCCGCACGGACCCGGAACAGACCGGTTCCATACAGGGGATCGGGCCGGACAACTTCACTCCCGCGCATCTGGTATCGGGATTTCTGGAAGGCATGGCGGACGAGCTGTTCGACTTCTGCAAGCGACTTCCCGATGCGGTGCGCGGCCGGATCGAGCGGCTTGTCGGCTCGGGCAACGCGATCCGGCACAACCGGCATTTGCGCCGCATCTGCGAAGAGCGGTTCGGCCTGCCGCTGTCCGTTCCGCGCATCGCGGAAGAAGCTTCGGTCGGGGCGGCCCTGCATGCGGCGGTCGGACTGGGCATCGTGAAGGACCATCGGTCCGCGGGCCGATGCTTGACATACGATTGCGGCGAATGACCGGCGGCGGGATTCACCCTTGCGCCGCCCCGATTTTTATGGTATAATCCGGCGAAAGGACAGCACTGCATCGCAACCCGCCTCTTGGCGGGTTTTGTGTTAGGGGACTCGGTGCACGGAACGGAATGTTCCGGACAAGGGAGACGATGCGAATGAACAAAACCGACCGGATGCTGGCCATCGTCATCGAGTTGCAGCGCAAAGGCGTACTGCGGGCCGAGGATCTGGCTGCCAAGTTCGAGACGAGTATTCGTACGATTTACCGGGACATGCAAGCGTTGAGTGAAGCGGGTGTGCCGATTGCGGGCGCGCCGGGGACAGGGTATTCCTTGATGGAGGGCTATTTTCTTCCCCCCGTCAGCTTCACGGTGGAGGAAGCGGTGGCGCTGCTGATCGGGGCAGACTTCGTCGGGATGAAGCTGGACGCGGAGTACGGCGCCAAGGCCCGCAGCTCGCAGGAGAAGATCGAGGCGATTTTGCCGGAGAAGGTACGCGAGGAGGCCGAACGGATCCGGTCGGTGATACGGTTGCTGGACGTCGGGGAGTCCGGAACGCGGGGGCGGGAAAAAGAAACGTTTGAGCAGTTGCGCCAAGCGATTCTCCGGAAGCGCAAGGTACGCTTCCGCTACGCCAAAAATGTGCCGGACCCGGACGAATCCCGCCACAGCGAGCGAACGGCAGACCCGTACGGACTTGTCCATACCCATGGCGTGTGGATGCTTGTGGCGTTCTGTTGGCTGAGACAAGACATCCGCCACTTTCGGCTGTCCCGCATAAGCGGGCTTGTCATTCTGGACGAATCGTTCAACATCGACCCGGGATTTCGCCTGACGACTTACCGGCCTGCGGACGACCGGAATGTGACCGTGCGCATTTGGGTCGACCCCGCCATTGCGGACCGGGTACTGGAATCGGACAATTTCTATATGGAATCGTTCGAGCCGGGGGATCAAGGTTGGCTGGCGACGTTCCGGGTCAGGCGGATGGAGGATCTCCTCCAATGGACGCTCGGCTGGGGCGCCGCGGTGCGTGTGCTGGAGCCCGAAGCGCTGCGCGAACGGGTAAGAGAGGAAATCGGAAAAATGTTCGAACGCTGCTGACATACTGTTGTCAGCAGCGTTCTTGTATGCTGGAACCACTAAAGGAAAGGAGATGACTCGCATGTCGATTGCGAAAGAAACGTTGTCCAGGTTCGAAGAGACGGTTAACGGCTATATTCGGGATTTGGAAGGAACGAGTATGGATCAGCTTCTCTGGAAACCGGCGGAAGACGAATGGTCGCTCGGCCAGATGTATATGCATTTGATTCGTTCCGCGCGGTTTATGCATTTGAGGAACGTCGCATTGTGTCTGGACCCGAACGGCAGCCCGGAAGTCACGCAGGCGGGCAAGACGGAACAGGGGGAAAAGGTGTTCAAAATGGGGAGTTTCCCGCCGATACGAATCCGGGTGGCCCCGTCCCCGCAATACACGCCGCCGCAGCCGGAAAGCAAGGAGCAAATCGTCGACGGGCTGCGGGACGCGCTGCGCCGAATGGCCGAGATCGAACCGGCGGTAACGGCTGCGTTCGAACCGGATCATCCGGTTCGATCCGAATCGGGCAAGGCGATCGCTCGCCATACGGTTCTCCATCCGCAGTTCGGCGGATTGAACGCATTGGAATGGTTCAGACTGGTCGAGATGCACTATCGTCACCATTTGCGCCAGAAATCGCGTCTGGATGACGCTTGGAGGGTTGCGCATGCGTAAGACGGAACGGGAAAACGCAACTCCTGCCTATTGGGTAGGTGTTGCTTCGGCGTCGCATGTTCGGCGGGGGGTAAGCGGCGGCTTCGCCCAGTTGTGCCACGGCAAATCGGCGCCGCTGCGCAGAATGCGGCAGGGAGACTGGCTTGTCTACTACTCTCCCCGCACCGAGATGCGCAGCGGCGAGCCGCTGCAAGCGTTCACCGCCATTGGGCGGGTTGTGGACGACCATGTTTACGAATGCGCGATGTCCGAGACGTTCGTGCCCAGCCGCCGGAACATCGAATTCGTCCGCTGCCGGGAGGCGAAAATCGCAGGGTTGCTTGACCGGTTGTCCTTCACCCGCGGCAAGCGGAATTGGGGCTATCTGTTCCGTACCGGCCACTTCAAGATTAGCCGCGAAGATTTTATGATAATTGCGGAGGCGATGAATGCCGCCATCCCGTGATGGATGATCTTTTGCAACTCGAATCAAACATGCGATAACCGCCTGTGATACGATCAGGGTGAAAGGAGGGAAGGCTTCCATGTACGAATGGAACGAGATGGTGCAGCGGATGGTGGACTGGCTGGAGGACCATTTGACGGAAAGCCCGATTTTGCTCAAGATGTCGCAGCAGCTCGGGTATTCGCCCTACTATTGCTCCAGGCAGTTCAATCAGTACACCGGAATGACCCTGCGCGACTACGTCTGGACACGCCGGATCAGCCGTGCCGCCCTGGAGCTCCGCGACACGGACGAACGGGTGCTGGACATCGCCGTCAAGTACGGGTTCTCGTCGCAGGAGGCGTTCACGAGGGCTTTTCACAAGGCTTTCGGGATGACGCCCGCGGCTTACCGGAAATCGCCCCGCCCCATCCCGCTCTCGATTCGTCAGGAGGTGTTCTTGCCTTATCACTATTGGATCAAGGAGAAAGATCACATGAGCGACGTTCGGGTGAAGCCGGTGGAGGTCAAGGTGGAGTTCATTCCGGCGCACAAGTTCATCGGAATCTGGGATATCGGCGCCGCGGACTACATGAGCTTCTGGAACAACGGGCATTCGTGTGACGAAGTGTGCGGCACGCTGGAGAGCATGTCCAATCACGTCCTCCCCGGGCAGCTGGCGCAGACGGCGGGATGGTTTTACAAGGAAGGGAAAAAAGGTTACCTGTACGGCATCCCGGTTCCGCTCGATTACGACGGTCCCGTCCCGGAAGGCATGGAATGCCGGGTCATCCCGGAATCGGAGTATCTGGTCTTCCATCACCCGCCCTTCGACTACCTGAAAGACAACGGCGCGGTGATGAAGGCGGTCGAGGATACGGCGTGGAACTATGATCCCAAAGCGAAGGGTTATGCATGGGATGAGGAGACGAAGCAGGACTACCAGCGCCATTTCCCTGAAGGTTACGGGTATGCCGTCCTGCGGCCGGTGCGGAAGGTGTAATCGGGAGGAAGCCGCCCCGCTGCGGGCGGCCTTCCGCTCTTATGGAGACATTTCCTCGAGCAGTTGTTTTTTTTTCTTGAAAAAAATTAAGTGTTGATTTAAAATTTTAAGCATTACTTAATACTCCGGAATGGCGGTGCGGCGCATGCTGGTGTGGATGTTGCGACAGGTGATGGCGGGGAAAGGGATTTGGACGGGGGCCGCATTGCAAAGATTGCTGAAAGAAAAGGCGAATTACCGTATTTCCGCACCTGCCATCAGTGCATTGCTGAAGAATCAGCCCAGGCATATGAAAGCCGAAACGCTTGACGCGCTTTGTACGGCACTGGAATGTACGCCCAACGACTTGTGGGTTTATATTCCTCCCGAGACGGCCAAGGAGGCACAATAATGACAGTGAAACAAATATTGCCTTTCGGGGATCCCCTGTTGAGAAAAAAGGCAAAGCCGGTTACGGACATGAACGAGAGAACCTTCAAGCTCTTGAACGATATGGCCGAAACCTTATATGCCGCGAAAGGTGCAGGTCTCGCGGCCCCGCAAGTCGGCGTGCTTCGAAGAATCGCAGTCATGGACTGCGGCGAAGGACTGATCGAGCTCATCAATCCGGAAATCATCGAAATGGAAGGCGAGCAGACAGGGCCCGAAGCGTGCTTGTCGTTCCCGGGATATTACGGGATTGTGAAGCGGGCGCAGCGCGTGAAGGTGAAGAGTCTGAATCGGAAGGGCGAGACCGTCATCATGGAAGGGGAAGGCTATCTGGCGCGATGCATGCAGCACGAAATTGACCATTTGAACGGCGTGTTGTTTGTCGATCATGTTCGGGACAGATGGCTTTACCATGAAGAGACGAACCATAAGGCAGATCTGCTGGAAGTTGTCAAACTGACCAATCGCGAGCTTGTATAGGCGAAGCCGCCCTGTCGGGGGCGCGCTTCTTTTGTTTCCGTATAAGGCATTTCCACAGCCGGACGCGAGGGAAAGTACCGCTTTAAGCGAATGCAACCTGAGGTTGCGCGGCGGTGCAACCAACGCGTTCTTTTCATTTTCCTGTCGGCAACTCTAGAATGGACTTGCGAACGACGAATGATGGAGGAGTGGTGGGAAATTGATCCGGAAGGTGATCAAAGACGGCAAGCAGCTGGCGACGCGGTTGAAGTTCTTTTTTGACATGCTGTTCATGGCGGCGGTTGTGCTTTTCGTAATCAAAATCGGCGTCCTGTTGCTGAACAAAGCGGCATCGTTGGATATCGCGCTCCCGGGCGGGACATTTTTGTGGAACTTCGGGCCCTTGATGGCGGCGGTCGTTGCGGTGGTCGGCTCGAAAATGCTCAAGGACCGGGACAAATTCACCGGATGACGCAAGGAGAAGGGGCTAAGCGACGGTCTGGCCGCTCCACCGGGGCGGCTTTCGCTTTTTACAAACGGATTATTCCGCGCTCTTCCGCGCCCTTTTCATTTGCGCGCGTTGACTCTAGAATGAATGTATCAACCACGGGAAGGCAGTGTGGGTATGACCTTCGGAGAGAAATTGAAGGCAGAGAGAATGAAAAAAGGCTGGACGCAGGATGATCTGGCCGAGAAGCTGTATGTGAGCAGACAGTCCGTTTCAAAGTGGGAAAACGGCGCGAATTATCCGAACATTGAAATTTTGATCAAGATCAGCGACCTGTTCGGGTTGACGATCGACGAATTGCTGAGAAGCGACGAGGAATTGACCCGGAAGGTGATCGAGGACAGCAAGCAGCTCAAGTATCCGCGGCTGAAGTTCTTTTTTGACATTCTGTTCATGGCGGCGGTTGCGCTGTTCGTGATCAAAATCGGCGTCCTGCTGCTGAACAAAGCGGCGGGGCTGGATATTGCGCTTCCGGGCGGGACGTTCCTGTGGAATTCCGGTTCCCTCATTCTGATGGTTGCCGCAGGGATTGGTTCGGGCATCCTCAAGGACAAGTACAAGGAGGATTGAATAAGCAAAGGCCATTTCCCGGAAGAAACGGCCTTTGAACATTATTTGGGCTGGATATATCCTTCGGCTCTCAGCAATTCGGCGATGAGGACGGCGCCCCCGGCCGCTCCGCGCAGCGTGTTGTGCGACAACCCGACGAACTTGTAGTCGAACAGGGTGTCTTCGCGCAGCCGTCCGGCGGAAATGCCCATGCCGCCTTCAAGGTCGCGGTCGAGCTTCGTCTGCGGACGGTCGTTCTCTTCGAAGTACGTGATGAACTGCTTCGGCGCGCTCGGCAGGCCCAGTTCCTGCGGACGGCCCCGGTACGCGCGCCAGGCTTCCAGAATCTGCTCCTTGGACGGCTTGCGCTCGAACGAGACGAGGACGGTCGCGAGGTGTCCGTCCGTCACGGGAACGCGAATGCAATGCGCCGTGATGAGGGGCGAGTCCGCCTTGACGATTTCGCCGTTCTCCACACGGCCCCAGATGCGCAGCGGCTCCTGCTCGCTCTTCTCTTCCTCGCCGCCGATGTACGGGATGACGTTGTCCACCATCTCCGGCCATTCGGCAAAGCTCTTGCCGGCCCCGGAGATCGCCTGATAGGTGGAGACGACGACCTTGGTCGGCTTGAACGCCTGCAGCGCGTGCAACTGAGGCACGTAGCTCTGAATGGAACAGTTCGGTTTGGCCACGATAAAGCCGGTCGAGGTGCCGAGCCGCTTGCGCTGGGCCGCGATCACATCAAGATGGGCGTGGTTGATCTCGGGAATGATCATCGGCACGTCCGGCGTCCAGCGATGCGCCGAGTTGTTGGACACGACCGGCGTCCCCGTCTTCGCGTATGCTTCCTCCAGCGCTTTGATTTCTTCTTTCTTCATGTCCACGGCGCAGAAAATGAAATCGACGCCGGCAGCCACTTCTTCCACCTTCGACGCATCCTGCACCACGATGTTCTTCACTTGTTCCGGAATCGGGGTGGACATTTTCCAGCGATTGCGCACGGCTTCCTCGTACGTCTTGCCCGCCGAACTGCTGCTGGCCGCAATGGCCGTCACTTCAAACCAGGGGTGGTTGTCGAGCAGCTGCACGAACCGCTGACCGACCATCCCCGTACCTCCGACAATGCCCGCTTTGAGTTTGCTTGCCATCGATCCCTCAACTCCCTCTATAATTAATAATCATTGGATACCGCATTGTTCCTGGCGCCTTCGGGCAAACAAAAATCCCGCCCCAAATCTTCGTCTCTGGGGCGAGATGTCGTTCCCGCGGTACCACCCGGATTCGCCGGTTTGTCGCCAAACCGGCCTCTTCGAGTACGCCGCTGCATCCCAAGCGCAAGCGGTTATACTCTAGCTCTGTAACAGGAGCACCTGGCACACCATCCTCCGGCATCGGATTCCGATGTGCTGCTCGGAGTCTTTCTTCAACAAAGACGCTTTGCTCCTTTCCAGCTGCCGGAGCTCTCTGGTAAAGCGCACCCTTTGTCTACTCGTCTCGTCATCGCATTTGAATATGAGCATTTTCTCTGAGTTTATCAAAAAAACTCGGGTGTTGACAACACTTCCGGCATGGTGAGATTGAAATTCCCGTTGTAATCATTCGTTTGTCGGAACAGAGGTATATTTAGCCCCTAGCCAAGTCAAAGCTGGGAATCGAGGTGTTAACGCATGTTTGTCGTTTGTCCTTCATGCAAGAGAAAAGTAAAAATCAAGAACAACGGCAACGGACGATGTGTCTGTGGTGCGCATATCAAAGTGTTGGGCTAAGTTCTGCTGGTTTCCAAGTATAAAAAAACCATGATTTTCTCACATAGATATAGACATTGTTAGTGCAATGTGCAAAAATACTGGTAATATAATGGATGTGGGTGGTCCTTATGAGGCACTTGCACAAAATATTTCACGAAAACAGCACTCCTGTCTTTAATCGAGTGTATGAAGAGAGGATCAGCTTCCACTCAACCATTAAACTTGGCCTGCATATCAAACCAATGGGTCAGGGCAATACATATGAATTGTATTATGTGCCCACCAACAGGATGCTAAAAATGATCAGTGAGCTTTTCATCATATCGAAGGAGCTTGATTCAAGATACAGGGAACTCCCAAACATTGCACGGAAGCAGTTTATTATTGAATGTATTGCGGAGGAGCTGTACAACACAAATGAGCTGGAAGGAATAAGAAGCACCAGGGAGGAAATTGTCAGAAGCACCAAAGATATATTATTCAACAGGAAATCAAAAAAGAGATTTGAAAGTATGATCTCATCATACTTTCGCCTGCTGGATTTGGATGATATTGCGTATCCCCGCACTTCAAAGGATGTAAGAAAAATATATGACAATATAACAGGAGGGGAAATTGATCCTCAGGATCTGCCCGATGGCGAGGTGTTCAGGAAAGGAATCGCTTATGTATTAAAACAATCGGGAACCGGTAAAGTTGTCCACCAAGGAGTTTTTCCGGAAACCCAAATTATAAACTTGATTGACAAACTGCTGCAATTTATGAATGATGAACAACTTGATATTCCAAATGTCATTAAAGTCGCGGTAGGGCATTATTATTTTGGTTATATTCATCCCTTTTACGATGGGAACGGAAGAACAGCCCGGTTTATCAGCAGCATGTATTTAGCCAAAGATCTGGGTAATATTTCCTCTCTAGCGCTCTCCAGAGGATGCAATAAATATAAATCGAAGTACCTTGAGGCTTTTGAGATCTCAAACAGTATCAGAAGCAGAGGTGAGATGAACAGTTTCATTGAAACTTTTCTGGAAATCATGATTGATGAGCTTAAAGCGATGAACGCAGAACTTAAAGAAAAGAGTTATTTATTGGACATTGCGGCCCAAAAAATAAACAGCGATACAAGTTTGAGTCATCTGCCCAAAGTGTTCAGAGATTTCATGTTCGTCATGGCTCAGAATTATTTCTTTGATTCCAGCAGCGGATTAACTGTAGCGGAACTGTCAAATATACTGGGCAAGTCGCCGGCGACCGTCAGAAAAATGGCCAAATATTTGCTCGATTTATCGCTTGTTGAACAAAAAGGAGAAAGGCCCGCATATTACGGTATTGCACCCAAATACTTTGAACAATGACGGTATAAGGGAGCGCTCTTCCACGAGCCTCCCTTTTATCATGGCCTGCAGACAAGTTGTTAAAATAAACCAGTATAAACAAGACAATAAAATACCATTGAATATGTCAGTGACATAACTTATGGTTTATATCAGCTTAAGCTAATGGTATATACCATCAATCGGGCTTGGCCGGCCCAAACCAGAGGAATGTCCGGACATGAGTAATAACAGCAAGCCCAAAAAGCAGCTTTATTTGCAGATCGCCGACAAAGTTCTGGAGATCATCGAGAGCAGGGGGCTCAAAGCTCACGATCCGGTGCCGTCCGAAGGCGAACTTGCGAAGTTGTTCGGCGTCAGCCGAATGACGAGCAAATTGGCGCTGGAACAGCTTGTCGAGCGAGGGATTGTATATCGCTTGCCGCGCAGAGGGACATTTCTGTCCGGAACACGGCAAGAAGATCGTGCACGGATGACAGAGATACCTGCACAACCCCCCGCCGACAAGAAAGAGAACAAGATGATTGCGCTCATCATCCCCCACATGACCGACTATACGTCGAGAATCATTTCGGCGGTCGAGCACGAGGTGCGCAAACACGGGTACGACCTGATTCTAAGAATCAGCAAGGACGAAGAGGATCAGGGGCGGTGCTTGCAAACGCTTGCCGAAATGGGCGTCAGCGGCATCATCTTGTTCCCGCTGGGAAGCAAATCCTGCAGCAACCAAGTGTTCAAACTGAAAATGGAGAAAATTCCGAGCGTGATCATCGACCGGGTGTTCTACGAGATTCCGATCGATTGCGTCTATCACGACCATTTTCAGGGCTCTTATGATATGGCGAAGTATCTGATTTCCAAGGGACATCGGGAAATCGGATTCTCGTCCAACGTCATCGAGAACATCACCAGCCGCGGGGAACGGTACCAGGGGTACATTCAAGCTTTGCTGGATCACGGGATTCCGGTGAAAAGCGAGTACATCCACTTCCGGACGTCGAGCATCAAACCGGGCCACGTTCACCAGTATGACGCCGAGCAGGGAGAGTTCATCCGGAACAATCCCGACATGACGGCGGTCATGTGTGCGGATGACCAGGTCGCCATTGCCACCTTGTTTTCCGCGCTTCATATGAACATCTCTGTTCCGGAAACTTTGTCAATCGTCGGTTTCTCGGATACTTATCTGTCGGCGCTCACGCCCGTGCCGCTCACCACCGTCCGCCAGGACACGGACAAGCTTGCGGCGGCAGCCGTCGAGCTGCTGATGAAGCGTGTCCGTCAGTCGAAAGAGCAGCACATTACGGTAAAAATTCAGACCCAAATCATCGAGAGAAAATCGGTATTGGATCGAAGCGTTTCGCCATGACTACAAGAAGCGGGGTTGATCAGAAATGTCGAGAATGATGAAAACGTTGGTACTTCTGGTGCTGACTTGCCTGGTGATTACGGCCTGCGGAGGCGGCAACAACAACGGCAACAGCGGAAGCGGCAGCGAAACGAACAGCGGCAGCAACAGCGGAAACGAAAACACCGCGGGGTCGGGCAACGGCGACAGCGGCGAAGTCAAAAATGAAAAACTGATCGTCTACACGAACTCCAACTCCGACGGCCGCGGCGAATGGTGGATCGAACAGGCCAAGCAAGCCGGCTTCGATATCGAGATCGTCGGAGCGGGCGGCGCCGATCTGACCAACCGCCTGATTGCGGAGAAGAACAATCCGATCGCGGACGTCGTGTTCGGCCTCAACAACATTTTCTACGAAAATCTGAAAAAAGAAGGCGTCCTCACGAAATACGTGCCTTCGTGGGCGCCGCAAGTCTGGGAGAACCTGAACGATCCGGAAGGCTACTATCACGCTCTGGTCAAGCAGGCGATCATGATCGGCTACAACGAAGCCGAGTACACGCCGGAGACGGCGCCGAAATCGTGGCAGGATCTGTACACCAACGAAGCGTTCAAGGGCAAATATGAAGCACCGACCAATCTGACTCGGGCGACGTCGCGGCTTGTTGTGGCGGGCATCCTGATGCCGTACATCGACGAAAACGGCGACCTGGGCATTTCCGAAGAAGGCTGGAACGAGCTGAAGAAGCTGTACGACAACGGACAGCCGATGGTGGAAGGCGAAGACCTGTACGCCAACATGGCTGCCGGCAAGATCGGAATCGGCACCGTCGTGTCCGGCGAGAAGTTCAAGCGGGAAGCAGAATACGGTGTCAAAGTCGGCGTTGTCGGTCCGGAAGGCGGCGTCCCGATGGTCGTCGAGCATATCGCGATCGTGAACGGCACCAAGAAGCTGGATACGGCACAACGTTTTGTCGAATGGTTCGGTTCCGCCGAAATGCAAGGCAAGTTCGCCGCGGAATTCAGCGCCATGCCGGTCATTCCGGAAGCGGCTGATCAAGCGCCGGACCACATCAAGCAGCTGTTCGGCAACATGAAGGCGCAGCCGCTCAACTGGTCGTTCATTGCCGAGCATATCGACCTCTGGGCAGAGAAAATCGAACTGCAGATCATCAACTGAACCAGCGTCAATCGGGAACTGCATGGCTCTCGTCCAGGCTATGCAGTTCTCTCTCTTACAATTTAAGCCAAAGCATGGTGAGCGCATTGATCACTTTTAAAGATATCCAGATTCATTTCGGATCGTTCCATGCCATCAAGAACTTCAATCTGGAAATCAAGGAAGGCGAGTTCTTCACGTTTCTGGGGCCGTCCGGCTGCGGGAAAACGACGATTCTTCGCACGCTGGCGGGGTTCATTTCCCCTTCGGGCGGGAACATCTTCCTGAAGGACAAAGACATTACGCATGTCCCGATCGAGAAGCGCGGCATCGGCATGGTGTTCCAGAACTACGCGCTGTTTCCGACCATGACCGTGTACGAGAACATCGCCTTCGGCATGAAGGTCAAGAAGGCGGCCAGATCGGCAATCGACGCGGATGTGCGCGATATCGCCCGCAAGGTCGACCTGAAGGAAGAGCAGCTGTTCAAGAAGGTGTCCGAACTGTCGGGCGGACAGCAGCAGCGGGTGGCCATTGCCCGGGCGCTCGTCCTGAAACCGTCCATTCTGGCGCTGGATGAACCGCTTTCCAATCTGGATGCGAAATTGCGCGTACAGCTGCGGAACGAACTGAAAGAGCTGCAGAAGCAGTTCGGCATCACCACCATCTACGTCACGCACGATCAGGAAGAAGCGCTGACGCTGTCCGATCGGATTGCGGTGTTCAACAGCGGCAATCTCGAACAGGTCGGCACGCCTTACGAAATCTATAATCACTCCAGAACGGAGTTTGTATGCAATTTCATCGGCGACATCAACAAGATTGACCCGGAGCTGATCGAGAGCAGTCCGTTGAAAGCGCATGTACCGCCCGGCAAAGTCGCTTATATCCGGAATGAAAAAGTGAATCTGACGCCGATCCCGGGCGACGATGTCGTGCGCCTGAAGGCCAAAATCGTCGATCGCGAATATTACGGGTTGTACAGCAAGTATGTATTGGAGATGGGCGGCGGCAGCCGGATGAAAACGATCGAGAAGGAAAACGGGCAGATCGGATTCGAAGTCGGCACGGAAACCGATGTATATATCAGGCTCGCGGATATTATGCAATACGATCGGACGGAGCGAGGAAATTGAATGTACAAACATTGAAAAACAAGTTCGGGTCGATAAATTACGGGCAGCTTCTGCTCTTTGTGCTCATCGCCTGGTTCATCATCGCGTTTCTCATTTTTCCGAATCTGAATGTTTACCAAGAGATTTTCTTCAAGAACGGCAGCTTCTCGCTGGATGCCGTGGAAAAGCTGTTGTCCTCCAAGCGCGCCATGAACAGCCTGACCAACAGCTTCATTCTGGCCGTGTCCCTGATGATCACGGTCAATGTGGTCGGCATCGCGCTGGTGCTGCTGACCGAATATTTCGATATCAAGGGCGCCAAAATTTTGAAACTCGGCTTCTTCACGACTTTGCTGTATCACGGGGTCGTTGTGGCGTCGAGCTACAAGTTTGCTTACGGTGAGAATGGACTTGTCACCAACGTGCTGGCCAACCTGTTCCCGTCCATGGACCGGGGATGGTTTCACGGTTATTGGGCCGTGCTGTTCGTCATGACGTTCGCCTGCACATCGAACCATATCCTGTTCCTGGGCAATGCGATCCGCAAGGTCGACTATCAGACCGTCGAAGCTGCCAGAGGGATGGGGGCCGGCGCTTTCTATATTTTGTGGCGCGTGGTGCTTCCCGTACTGAAACCGACGATCTTCGCGCTGACGATCCTGACGTTCCTGACGGGACTCGGCGCCATGTCGGCTCCGCTCATTCTGGGCGGGCCGGAATTCCAGACGATCGCGCCCATGATCCTGACGTTCTCCAAGAGCCAGACGTCCAAGGATCTGGCGGCACTCCTCGCGCTCGTGCTGGGGCTCGCCACGATCATCCTGCTGACGATCATGATTCAGTTTGAGAAACGCGGCAATTACATGTCCGTTTCCAAAGTGAAATCCGCGCTCGTCAAACAGAAGATCAACAACAAGTTCGCCAATGTCGTCGTGCATATCATCGGCTACGTGCTGTTCCTGATTTATATCACGCCGGTCGCGCTGATCTTGCTGTTCTCGTTCACCGATGCCAAGAGCATCTCGACGTCGACCATCACCTGGGACAGCTTCACGCTGGAAAATTACGCCCGGCTGTTCACCTCGATGAGCGCGCTGAAACCGTATCTGGTCAGCGTTCTGTATGCCGCGGCGGGATCAATCGGCGTCGTGGCCCTCGCGCTGTACGCGTCGAGAATTTTGCATAAGTACAAAAACAGCAAGCTTGCGCTGGCGCTGGAATATTCCTTGCTGATTCCGTGGATTCTGCCGAGCACGCTGATCGCGATCGGTCTTGTGATGGCGTTCAACATCCCCCGTCTCATCGTCGGGAACACGGTGCTGACCGGGACGCACTGGATCGTCATTCTGGGTTATGTCATCATCCACATTCCGTTTACGATGCGCATGGTGAAGGCCTCGTTCTTCAGCCTGGACAACAACCTGGAGGATGCCGCGCGGAACATGGGCGCAAGACCGTTCTATACGTTCCGCAGGGTGCTGCTGCCCATCGTGCTGCCGTCAACGCTGGCCGTCCTTGCGCTGAACTTCATTAAAATTTTGGACGATTACGATCTGACGGTCTTCCTGTATCACCCCGTGTACCAGACGCTGGGGGTTGTCATCAAGAACAGTACGGACGCGGAAGCGGGCATTATCGCCCGTGCCATGACGCTCGTCTACTCGGTCGTGCTGATGGTCATGTCCGGCATTACGATGTACTTCGTTTACGGCAGAGGCAGCAAGGAAAAGTAAACCGATCCGAAATTGATTCCGAACATCCGATGACAAACGCGGAGTGGAGGCACCTCATGCAATTAAAAATCATGTCGTTCAACCTGAGAGTCAACGTGGCGTCCGACGGGGACAATGCCTGGCCGAACCGTACGAAGGCGGTTGCCGAGACGATCAAGAAGCATGATCCGGACATCATCGGCATTCAGGAAGGGCTTCACGGCATGCTTGCGGACCTGGAGCCGCTGCTGCCGGAATACACCTGGGTCGGCGAAGGGCGGGACGGCGGAACCGAAGGCGAATATACCGCGATTTTCTACAAGAAGAGCAAGTGGGAAATGGTCCGGTCGGGGAACTTCAGCTTGTCCGAGAATCCGGAGCAGCTCGGGGTGATGAGCTGGAACACTTCCCACACGCGCATGTGCACCTGGGCGGCGTTCAAGTCGAGCGCGGGCGATCAATTCGCCATGTTCAACACGCATCTGGACCATGTCAGCGAAGAAGCGCAGCGGAAGGGCATGCAGCTGATTCGGGAGCGGATGCGGAATCTGCGCGAACAGACCGGTCTTCCGATCGCCTTGACGGGCGATTTCAACGTGACGCCGGAACACGCCGCCGTAACGGGACTGGTGCAGGAAGGCTATCAAAGTGTTTATTCCGTTCTGCAAGCGGCAAACCGGGATGTCGGGGGGACGGTCCACCACTTTAAGGGCGGCGACACCGGTGAAACGATCGACTACATCTTTCTGACCCCGGATTGGCAGGTCCAATCGGTCGTGATCGACCGGGGGCTATATGAAGGACGGTATCCGTCCGATCATTATCCGGTCATTGCCGAGGTGTCGCTGAAGTAGAATCATTGGGTCGTAAGGAGGTGGCTCTGCCATGAAGGTGATTGAAACCGGTCTGTGGGATATTTCCTACGTGGACTCATCGCTGCGGATTTTGCTTTCGCTGGTGCTGGGCGGTCTGATTGGACTGGAACGCGAGTGGCACAACCATGCAGCCGGTCTTCGCACGCACATTCTGGTATGTGTCGGAGCCACGATGATCATGTTGCTGTCCATTTACGGATTCGGCGACTTCGCGAGCGAATTCAATGTCCGCATGGACCCGGCGCGTCTGGCGGCACAAGTCGTGTCCGGCATCGGGTTCCTTGGCGCAGGCGCCATCATCCGCAACGGTTTGAGCATCTCGGGGCTTACGACCGCCGCTTCCATCTGGGTGGTGGCGGCGATCGGCCTGTGTGTGGGAGCGGGCTTTTTTTATGAAGCGGTGCTGGTCACGGTGCTGGTCATCCTCATCCTGCTGGTGCTGAACCGGCTTGAGAAAAGCCTCCACAGCAAGCGCAGCCGAAACGAAATCACGTTGCGGATCACCCGCGCGGAAGGGAGCGTCGCGCAAATCACGGATCTGATCGAGAAGGAAGGGCTTCTGATCGTGAGCATGTCGCTGGAAGCCCCCGGTGACGATCAGGATGAGGACGACATCCGGACGCTCCGGATCAAGCTGCACAAGCCGCGCACCCGCAATCTGCTTCATGTGTGCGACAAACTGCTGGCGCTCGATTTCGTGCAATCCTTCGAAACCGCCGGGGTGCTGAAATCGCAGCAGTCTCATGCCGGGATGTAAAGAATGGTTTTGCGTCTTGGCCTGTTATCCCGGATCTGCAAAGCATCCGGGATTTTTTGTGCCGGGGGAGAAGAAGAGGATATTCCAACCAAAGTGTCGTATAATAAGACAGGCCTTTGAATTTCAAACGGCATGCAAGGAAATGTTTCGGATTGCGGATAAAGGATGTGAGAAGATGCAGCATTATGGAAAGTGGCTGATCCGTATCGCGGCAATCTACGCGGTGATCGGCGCCATGCTCGGATCGGACTTGGCCGGCAGGAAAGATTATACGATGGTACCGGGCCACGCCCACATTCTGGTGGTCGGGTGGCTGAGTCTTTTTGCGTACGGGATTTTCTACCATGTGTTCAAGGAAATCGGCATGAAGCGAACGGCCATACTGCAAGCCTGGTCCAGTCTGATTGGCGGCGGATTGATGCCGCTCAGCATGTTGATCTACTACAAGAGCGAGAACTCGTTCACCACGCTGCTGTTTATCCTGACGGCGTCCGTCCTGCTTCTGGCCATCATCCTCTTCGCGGTATTGGTATTCTTCGACAAGAAAATCTTTGCCCGCAGTTAAATGGCTGGCAACGCGGGTGGTACCACGACACATTCGTCCCCGACGAGTGTGTCTTTTTATTTTGCGGCCCGCGAAGCTTGACAATAGTTGCTTTAGTCATATATTAAATTAATAAAGGCAACTATTAGAACGCGTTGAGGAGGGATGGCGGTGTCGGCGTCGGATTTCGAGAACCGGGTCGCCGCTGTAAGGCGATTCAACCGTTTTTTCACGAGAAGGCTCGGCGTGTTGAGGGAAGGTTTGCTGCATACCCCGTACTCCCTTACCGAATCGCGCATCCTGTATGAAATCGCAAACCGGGATCACGTCATCGCCGCCGACTTGTCGAAAGAGCTGGGGCTTGATCCCGGGTATCTCAGCCGCATATTGGACCGTCTCGAGCAGAAGGGGTTGATCCAGAAGGTTCAGTCTCCGTCGGACGGTCGGCAGCGCCTTCTCCGCCTGACGCCGGACGGAGAAGCAGCTGCGTCGCTGCTGGACCGACGTTCCAGAGAAGAGATCGGGGAGATGTTGGGCAATCTCTGCGAGCAGGATCAGAACCGGCTCATTCAAGCGATGAATACGATCGAACAGCTGCTCGGCGATGGCTTGAAATATTCGGAACCCTATGTCCTGCGCCAGCATGAGCCCGGCGATATGGGGTGGATTGTCCATATGCACGGACGTCTGTATGCGGAGGAATACGGCTGGGACGAGCGCTTCGAGGCGCTGGTCGCGCAGGTTTGCTCCGATTTCATCAACCGGTACAACCCCGAACGGGAACGCTGCTGGATCGCGGAAATGGACGGGCAGATTGTCGGTTCCGTGATGGTCGTGCAGGAGAGCGATGAAACGGCCAAGCTTCGCCTGCTGCTCGTCGACCCGAGGGCCCGCGGCTTGGGATTGGGCAAACGTCTCGTGGACGAGTGCATCCGATTCGCAAGTCGCAAGGGCTACAAGAAACTCGTGCTGTGGACCAACCACGTGCTTGTACAGGCGAGAAACATCTATCAGAAGGCCGGTTTCGTGCTGGTCAAACAGGAACCGCACCGCAGCTTCGGCCCCGAGCTGATCGGGGAGACGTGGGAGCTCACACTGTGACGGTCGCCGGACGCTGACATTTTCGTGCAGGGAATGCACGGCGTCGAATCACCGGCTGCGGTACGATTCATCTCGAAAGGAGGGATGGCGATGGACTGGCTGGAAAGGCTGAACAAAGCCATGGACTACATCGAGGCGCATCTGGCGGACGAGATCTCGTATGACGAAATTGCGCGGATCGCCTGCTGCTCGACGTACCATTTTCAGCGGATGTTCCCGTTCATCACCGGCATCACGCTGTCCGAATACATCCGGCGCAGGCGGCTCACCTTGGCGGCCTTCGAACTGCAGACGACCGGCGCCAAGGTGATCGACGTCGCGCTCAAGTACGGGTATCAGTCGCCGGAAGCGTTCGCCCGGGCGTTCAAAAGTCTCCATGGCATCATGCCGATCTCCGCGCGCGATCAAGGCGTCACCTTGAAGGCTTATCCTCGCATGTCCTTCCGGATCTCAATCAAAGGAGATGTCGAGATGAATTATCGGATTGAGCAGCGCGGACCGTTCGAGATGTTCGGCGTTTATGCCGAGGTCCGCCAGGAATTGCAGCCGGCGTTCGAGGATGTCGCCCGGTTCCGCAGAGCGTGCGATGAAGACGGCAGCGTGGACGAGATCAACGCGCTGCTGGGCCGGTTCGGCAACGGTCTGCTGCACGCCGCCCTGTTCGACCACACGGGCGAGACGTTCAAGTACATGGTGTGCTACCATTTGCCGAAGGGACTGGACATTCCGAAGAAATTTACGAAGCTTGCCGTCCCGCCGCTGACGTGGGCGATCTTCCCGGAGCCGGACTGCGAACTGCAGCAGTTGTGGCGGCGCATCTATACGGAATGGTTCCCGACGTCCGGGTACGAGCAGGCGGAAGGTCCCCAGTTCGAGATGTACTACGGTACGCCGGAACGCACCCAAGGCGAAATCTGGATCCCCGTGAGGAAAAAATAACGCGCGTCAAGCGTAACCGACAGCCGAAGCAACAAGGCCATCCCGAACAAGGATGGCCTTCTTTCGCCCTTCCGCTAGTCCTTCCGGGCTTTCACCGAGAAGAGCAGCGGCGGGTGGTGGTTCCCTTTCAAGCGCCATCGCCCATGCTCGTCCCGCGTTATGAGCCCGGGGTACATGTTGAACACCGTGAACGGGAACTCGTGCAGAAATTCCAGCGTCAGTCCCGCCCCGATCAGCGCGCCGACAATCTCGGACAGCGTATGCTGCCACTGATAGGTCACGGGGTGCGCCAACGGATCGTCATCTCCCGTATAGGTCACTTCCGATACATACTGGCGCGCTTCGGCATTGAAGTAGGAATCACCGATCCGCAGCCGGTCCCCCTCCGGTTCGAACATAATCCAGCGGAAGACCGCGCTGGACGACACATTTGAGCAAATCCCTGAAGTCGTCCGAAGACATTGCGGCTTCCGCCCGGTTCGTGAAGCAGACGGCGGAACTGAACAGAAGAAGCAGAGCCCAAGGAGAGCGATGAAGCGGCCAAGCTTCGCCTGCTGCTCGTCGACCCGAGGGCCCGCGGATTGGGATTGGGCAAACGCCTCGTGGACGAGTGCGTCCGGTTCGCAAGGCGCAAGGGCTACAAGAAACTCGTGCTGTGGACCAACCACGTGCTTGTACAGGCGAGAAACATCTATTAGAAGGCCGGCTTCGTGCTGGTCAAACAGGAACCGCACCGCAGCTTCGGCCCCGAGTTGATCGGGGAGACGTGGGAGCTCTCGCTGTGACGGTCGCCGGACGCTGACATTTTCGTGCAGGGAATGCACGGCCAAGTAAACTGTGACTTGAGCGGCCTTGGTCCTGAACATTGCGGGACTCAGGCCGCTTCTTGACAGCGTGAGGATAAAGCAGTATGGTTTATTTTGCAACGATCATTTCAAAAAGGGGTCAGGAGGTGAATCTTTGCGCCCCAAAGCGTTTGATCCGGACGATATCATCGATGCAGCCATGAAAGTTTTTTGGCAGCGCGGTTATTCCGCGACCTCGATTCAAGATTTGGAGGAAGGCACCGAACTGGGGCGAAGCAGTATTTATAACGCCTTCGGCAGCAAACACGAACTGTATGAGCGTTCGCTTCGCCGGTATCAGGAGCTCAAGGCGGAGAAAATTGCGGTGCTGTCCGGCCCGGGCCCGGTCAGAGAGCGCATCAGGCGTCTGTTGATGGATGTCGTCGACGAAGAGCTCAGCGAAGAAAAAGGGCTGGGATGCATGACCGCCAGCGCGGCCTTGGAGCTTGCCAGCCATGATCCGTCGATAGCCGCCATTGTGGCGCAAAATTTGAATGACCTGGAATCGGCTTTATACGAAGCGTTGTCGCGTGCCCGGGAAACCGGCGAAATCGCTGCAGACCGGGATATTCGCGCGCTGTCCCGCTTCATTTTGAACACGGTACAAGGGATGCGAGTATTGAGCAAAGGATATCTCGGACATGACCGTCGGCAGCTTCTGCAAGATGTCGTGGATGTCGCCATCCAGGTGCTTTGAGCAGCCCGTATTTCCTTTCAGTTCGAAAACCTGCACAGCCATGCAGGCATTTTTTTGCAGAGTTTTGTAACGAACGTTACAGAACCATACCCAAGAGGAGGTTTGCAACATGTCAAACGCAGAAACGAAATTGTATCACAAAACGATCGCCGTACTTGGCACCGGCATCATGGGCGCACCCGTGGCGCGGAATTTGCGGAAGCATGGTTTCTCCGTGCGCGTGTGGAATCGGACGCGCGCCAAGGCGGAGACGCTGGCATCGGCCGGATTGGATGTGGCGGATTCGCCGCGTGAAGCTGTGGAAGGAGCGGATATCGTCATCACGATGCTGAAGGATGGGGCGGCCGTGCTGGATGTCATGGAAAGCGCCGCATCCGGCTTGTCCGGCGGTGCGGTCTGGATTCAGATGAGCACGGTCGGCGTCAACGCGATCGAGGAATTGGCCGGCTTCGCCAAGCAGCACGGGCTCAGGTTGTATGACGCGCCCGTCCAGGGCTCCCGTCAGCCGGCGGAACAGGGGCAGCTTGTCGTCATCGCATCCGGCCCGGCCGAAGATCGGGACACCGTGCAGCCGGTGTTTGACGCGATCGGCAAACGGACCGTTTGGGTGTCGGATCAGATCGGGGCCGCCAGCCGTCTCAAACTTGCGCTGAACAGCTGGGTGTTCGCGCTGACGCATGGCGCCGCGGAAAGTCTGGCGATCGCCAAGGGACTCGGCGTCGACCCCGCGCTGGTGGCGGACATCGTGAAAGGCGGACCGCTGGACAGCGCGTTCTTTCAGTCCAAAGCGGCTTCGATCCTTGCGGACGATTACACGGCCAGTTTTTCGGTCGCGAATGCGTTCAAAGACGCCCAACTGGTGATGGAGGCCGTCGAACAGGCGGGTCTCACCGCGGATGTTGCGGCTGCCGGACTGCAGCGGTTCCGGCGCGCGCTCGAAGCCGGTCATCAGGACAAAGACATGGCCGCATCCGCATTGGTCTGAGCAGATACGGCAGCCCAATAAACAAGAGGCCATCCCGCCTGGGGTGGCCTTTCTTGCCTTCAAGTCAGACCTTCCGGGCTTTCACCGAGAAGAGCAGCGGCGGGTGGTGGTTCCCCTTCAGCCGCCATCGCCCTTGCTCGTCCTGCGTCATGAGCCCGGGGTACATGTTGAACACCGTGAACGGGAACTCATGCAGAAATTCCAGCGTCAGTCCCGCCCCGATCAGCGCGCAGACAATCTCGGACAGCGTATGCTGCCACTGATAGGTCATGGGGTGCGCCAACGGATCGTCATCTCCCGTATAGGTGACGTCCGATACATATTGGCGTGTCTCGGTATTGAAATAGGAATCCGCGATCTTCAGCTCGCCGTCCACCGGTTCAAACATGAACGTCACCGGATGAAACTCCGCCATGTAGAAGATGCCCCCGGGTTTCAGGGACGTGCTGATCAGATCCGCCCAACCGTCCAAATCCGGCAGCCAGCACAGCACGCCGTATGACGTATAGACGATGTCGAACTGCTCTCCGCCCAGCACTTCCTTGGCATCGTAGATGTCCGAGCACAGAAAACGCGCGTCAAGCCCGAGCCGGTCATTGAGCGACCTGGCCAGCGCGATCGCCTTTTCCGAGAAATCGATCCCGGTCACGCGGGCGCCCAGCCTGGCCCAGTTGAGCGTATCCAGGCCGAAATGGCACTGCAGATGAAGCAGGGTGCGCCCGGCCACATCGCCCAGTTCCTCCTGATCCAACCCGATCCGGGGCGCGTCATCCGCCAGAAAGGCATCCACGTCATAAAACTTCGACTTCGCATGAATCTCCGTCCGGTCGTTCCAATTGAGCCGATTGATGTCCCGGTATTGACGCATGATCATCCCCGCCTTTCAACAAGTCACCGATCATCGCATTGCAACGTTGATTCGACTATACAACGATGATGACGTCAAAGAAATGATAAATTACAGATTTAGCTGAATTTTACCAACGCGAGCTCAGGACATTCGCAACGATGCGCCTGACTTCCGGCAGCAAAGAATCATACCGCGAATCCCCGAGTTCCTGCCGGCCTACCCACGCATATTCCGTGTGCTCATCGTTCAACCGGAAGCTGCGGATGTCGCCGTTTCCCGGTCTGACCAGATAGGTGAACATGACTCTGTAGAAATCCCCCGACGCCTTTCGTCCCTTGAACGCCCGCACATGCAGCTCTTCGATAGAGTCAACTTCAAGGTTCGTCTCCTCCCGGACTTCCCGGATGACCGCCTCCTTCGGGGTCTCCTCATATTTCGCCTTGCCGGCCGGCACATACCACGCGCCATTGTCCGCTCTTTTCGCAAGCAGAACCTTGCCTTCATGCACAATAATCGCTTCCACGGCGATCCGATAGTCGGGGTACGGGTTCATGGGCGTCACACCTTTATATCGGTTTAAACCATTTTCCTGCAATTCGGAAACGGTGTAAATGCCCGGGCGTCAGGCGGACAGGGAATCCCGGTCCGGGCAGCGAAAGATATTAGATCATCGATTCCAGACGAAACGGAGCCGATCATGAAGAAACTGACCATGCGAACGTCCGACAGGACGCAGGCCAATATAGACAAAATCGCGGCGCTGTTCCCCCATGTCATCACCGAAGCGGTCGATGAAGAGGGCAGCGTGGTGCGGGCGGTTGATTTTGACCTGCTGAGGCAGGAACTGTCCGGCGCGCTGGCGGAAGGGGAGAAGGAGCGGTATCAGCTCACCTGGCCGGGGAAAAAAGAAGCCATCCTCCACGCGAACGCGCCGACCGACAAGACGCTGCGCCCGGTCAGGGAAGACAGCGTGGACTGGGACCGGACGCGGAACTTGTACATCGAAGGCGACAACCTGGAAGTGCTGAAGCTGCTGCAGGAGTCGTACCTGAACAAGATCAAGTGCATCTACATCGATCCGCCGTACAACACGGGGCGGGATTTCATCTACAAGGACAACTTCCGGGGAACGGTCCGGGAATATCTCGCGGAGTCCGGGCAGGTCGACGAGCTCGGCAACCGGCTCTTCCAGAACACCGAGGCCAACGGCCGGTTCCACAGCGACTGGCTCACGATGATGTACGCCCGGCTCAAGGTGGCGCGGAATCTGCTGCGGGAAGACGGCGTCATCTTCATCAGCATCGACGACCACGAAGCCGCCAATCTGCGCGCAATTTGCGATGAAATCTTCGGGCACGGCAACTTCGTCGCCACGATCATCTGGGAAAAAGTGTACAGCCCCCGCATGGACGTCACCGGTTTCTCCACTTCCCACGACTACATCCTCTGCTATGTGAAAGGCGATATCGCGGGACTCAAGCGGGAGCCGTTCGAGCAGAACGTCCGGCAGTTCAACCATGTGGACGAAGCGACGGGGCGGCGCTACCGGAGAAGAAGCATCCGGAAGGAAGGGAGCAACTCGCTCCGTTCGGATGCGCCGAATTCGTTCTTCCCGCTGGAAGCGCCGGACGGCACGCTCGTGTACCCGATCAAGCCGGACGGGACCGAAGGCTGCTGGCGGTGGAGCAAGGCGACCTACGAAGAGAACGTCCGGCGGGGGCTGGTCGAGTGGGTGAAGACCGAAGCGGGCTGGCAGGTGTACGCGAAGCAGTTTCTCGACGAGGGGGCGACGAAGCCGCCGGAGACGATCTGGCACCACAAGGAAGTGGGACACACCCACGGCGCGGCGGAAGAGCTGAAACGTCTGCTGAACGGGCGATTCTTCGACAGTCCGAAACCGAAAGAGCTGATTATGAAAATGCTGACGCTCGCGACGGAGAAGGATGAAGAACATATCGTCCTCGACTTCTTCTCCGGTTCCGCCACGACGGCCCACGCGGTGATGGAGCTGAACGCGCGGGACGGCGGCAACCGCAGATTTCTTCTCGTCCAGCTGCCCGAGCCGACGAACGAGCGGTCCGAGGCGCGCAAGGCCGGCTACCGGACCATCTGCGATATCGGCAAAGCGCGGATCCGCCGCGCGGCGAAGAAGATCCGGGAAGTGACGGGGGCCGGCATCGACTACGGCTTCCGGGTGTTCCGCGTCGATTCGTCGAACATGAAGGACGTCCGGCATGCGCCGGACAAGCTCACGCAGGCCGACCTGTTCGATCTCGCCGCAAGCATCAAGGAGGACCGCACAGGGGATGATCTGCTCATCCAGGTCATGCTCGAGCTCGGCCTGGAGCTGTCGCTGCCGATGGAGACGCGGCGGGTGGACGGGAAGACGGTCCACCTCGCCGGCGGGAACGTGCTTGCCGCCTGCTTCGATGACGATGTGCCGGAGTCCGTCATCCGGCAGATGGCTGCCATGCGCCCGCAGCACGCCGTCTTCCGCGACAGCGGCTTCGCGGACGACGCCGCGCGCATCAACGTGGAGGAGCTGTTCAACCTGCTCTCTCCCGGAACGGACATTCGGGTGCTGTAAGGCGGTGTACGAGCGGTGAAAATCAGGTTCAAGCAGCAGCCGTTTCAACTGGATGCGGTGCGAAGCATTGTCGATTGCTTCGCGGGGCAGCCGTACGCGCCATCCGCTGGTCCGGATGCGCGGAACCGGCCCGTCATGCTCCCGGACGAAGACGTGCTGCGGAACATGCAGGCGGTGCAGCGGCGCAATGGACTGCCGGTCTCGGAACGGCTGGAAGGCCGGTACAACCTGACCGTGGAGATGGAGACCGGCACCGGCAAGACCTACACGTTCATCCGCACGATGTTCGAGCTGTACAAAACGTACGGATGGAGCAAATTCATCGTCGTCGTGCCATCCGTTGCGATCCGCGAAGGCGTGCTGAAGACGTTCCGGATGACGGAAGACCATTTCATGTCCGTGTACGGCATGAAGGCGCGGTATTTCGTATACAACTCGAAACAATTGCATCACATTGAGAAATTCGCCGGCGACGCCGGCCTGAGCGTCATGATCATCAACGCGCAGGCCTTCAACGCGCGGGGACGGGAGGCAAGGCGGATCTACATGGAGCTCGACGAATTCGGCAGCCGCCGGCCGATCGACGTGCTGGCGGACACGCGGCCGATCCTGATCATCGACGAGCCGCAGTCCGTTGAAGGCGTGAAGACGCGGGAATCGCTGAAGGCGTTCAACCCGCTGCTTACCCTGCGCTATTCGGCGACGCACCGCGAAGACTACAACAAGGTCTACCGCCTGGACGCGCTGGACGCCTACAACCTGAAGCTGGTGAAGAAGATCAGCGTGAAGGGGATTTCGCTGAAGGGCATCGGCGGATCGGACGGCTATTTGTACCTCGAAGGCATTGAGGTGAGCGCGGACCGGGCGCCGGCGGCCCGGCTGGAGTTCGAGGCGAAGACGAAGGCGGGCGTGGTCAGGCGGACGCGTCTGGTCAGGGTCGGCGACGATCTTCACGCGTTGTCCGGCGGCCTCGCGCAGTACAAGGGGTACAAGGTATCCGAGATCAACGGACGTGACGGCAGCATCCGCTTCATTAACGGCGTCACGCTGCATGCCGGCGACGTGCAGGGGGATACCGGAGAGCTGTATCTTCGCCGGATTCAGATCCGGGAGACGATCAAGTCGCATTTCGCGAAGGAGCGGGCGCTTTTCCCGCAGGGAATCAAGGTGTTGTCGCTCTTTTTCATTGATGAGGTGGCGAAGTACCGGCAATACGATCGGGACGGCGCGGAGCGGAACGGCGTTTACGCCGACATTTTCGAGGAGGAGTATGCGGCGCTGCTGGCCGAAGAGCTGGGCAGGCTGGCCGGCGACGATCCGTATGCCGGTTACCTGAAGCGAATCCGGGTGAAGGACACGCACAAGGGATACTTCTCGATCGACCGAAAAAGCAACCGCATCATCGATCCGAAACGAACGGCCGGAGACGCCGACTCCGATGATGCCGACGCGTACGATCTGATCATGCGGGACAAGGAGCGGCTGCTCAGCCTGGCGGAGCCCGTGCGGTTTATTTTCTCCCATTCGGCGCTGAAGGAGGGTTGGGACAACCCGAACGTGTTCCAGATCTGCACGCTGAAGCACAGCGATTCGACGATCAAGAAGCGCCAGGAGGTCGGACGGGGGCTCAGACTCTGCGTCAACCAGGACGGGGAGCGGATCGATTCGGGCGTGCCGGGCATCGACGTCCATGACATCAATGTGCTGACCGTCATCGCCAGCGAATCGTACGAACAGTTCGCGCGGCAGCTGCAGCGCGAGATCGCCGAGGCGCTGTCCGGCCGTCCGGGTGCGGCGGACCGCAGCGCTTTCCTGGAGCATGTGGCGGAGAACGAACGCCTCCGCCATTGCGCAGCCGGGGAGGCGAACGACGACTTCCACAGGCGGGAGTTCCTCAAGCTCTGGAACCGGATCAACCGGAAAACGGGCTGTACCGTCCGGTTCGACTCCGGCGAATTGATCAGAAAATGCGTGGAGGCGCTGGACAGCCGTCTTCAGGTGCCGGCCATCCGGTATACCGTCCGGCATGGCGAGATGCGGCGCATCGCGTCCCGGGAGCAATTGGAAGCGGGGGAAGCGTTCCGGGCGCGGGAAGCCAAGGATGAGGCGGCGGACGTGCAGCCGCTGTCCGGGGTGAAAATGGACCTGATCGGCAGACTGACGGAGGAGACGAAGCTGACGCGGAAGACCATTGCGGCCATCCTGACGGGAATCGGGGAGCCAACGTTCCGGCAGTTTCGCCTGAATCCGGAGGAATTCGTGCTCCGCGCCGCGAGGCTGATCAACGAGCAGAAGGCGGCGGCGGTCATCGAAGCCGTCACGTACGATGCGCTGAACGACCGGTTCGAAGCGGGCGTGTTTACGAAGCGCGAACTGTTCGGGCAGCCGGAGGACGGGGCGCATCCGGCCGCGCAAGCGCCGGTTGCGGGCGGCGAGGTGCTCGTGTACGACAAGCTGCCGCGGGGGTTCTTCATCCCGACGCCGATGGGCCGTTACCATCCCGACCGGGCGATCGTGTTCCGGGAAGGCGATGTGAGGCACATCTGCTTCATTGCGGAGACGATGGGCTCGCTGGAGTCGCTGGAGCTGCAGGGTGCGGAGCGGGCGAAGATCGAATGGGCGCGGAAGGCTCTGACGAAGCTGAACACCGGGCAAGTGAAGGTCGATGCGGCGGACAGTTACGGGAAGCTGCTCGCGATCCTGAAGCCGTCGTGACGGAGAAAACGGCGCTCGTGGGGCCGTCCGGCGCAGGGAAAACCGCCGATACTGATGTTCGACGAGGCGACCAGCTCGCTGGACAACGAGAGCGAACGGGTCGTGCAGGTTTGCGAACGAATCATCGTGCCGGCGTGAGATGGAGGATGACTTTTGATCGAAGGAGGCGACGACATGATCACGGAGACGGACATGAAGCATTTGCGGCGCTGTGTCGAGCTCGCAAGGATCGCGCTGGAGAAGGGCGATGAACCGTTCGGTTCGGTTCTGGTATCGGCCGAAGGCGAGGTGTTGTTCGAGGACCACAACCATGTGGCGGGAGGGGATCATACGCAACACCCGGAATTCGCCATAGCCCGCTGGGCGGCTCAGCACATGACGCCGGAAGCGCGCGCCCGGGCCACCGTCTACACCTCCGGGGAGCACTGCCCGATGTGCGCCGCCGCCCACGGCTGGGTCGGCCTGGGCCGGATCGTGTACGCCAGCTCATCCCGGCAATTGGCCGAGTGGCTGGACGAATGGGGAGTTCCGCCGTCCCGCGTAAGGAACTTGCCCATCCAGGAAGTCATCCGCGACGCGCAAGTGGAGGGACCCGTTCCCGAGCTGGCGGAGCAGGTGCGCGAACTGCACCGGCGGCTCCACGCGGACAAACGCTAAAAATGTGGAGAAGGCTTTGGCGCCGGAAGGCGCAAGCCGGAGGAGGAAGGAACGACGGATGGAAACGTTCATTGCGCTGGGCGGCATCCTGATGGCGATTGCGGTCGCGCTGGGCGCGTTCGGCGCGCATGCGCTGAAGGATAAGCTGCAGCGGGACAAACTCGCCGCATTCCGGACGGGCGTGCAATATCATTTCATTCACGCGCTGGGCCTGATCGCGGCCGGCATGCTGGCCGTCGGTGTGTTGTAGTTGGGTGAAGCGGACAGGTTAGCGGGCTTTCAGCCGGTCCATCACATTGTCCGGGCCGGCGAACACGGAACCTCCGTTTTTGACGGTGTCCCGGATCAGTTGGATCAGGCGGTCCTTGTCCATGCGGACTTCGCGCAGCCATGCGGCCGCCTCGGCTGTTTCGGGTTCATATTTGGCCCCCCAGGCAGACAACTCCAGCAGAACAGGGATAAAATCCAGTCCGGCGTCCGTCAGTTCATACAAATCCTTTCTTCCGTCCGTGGGATGGGGCTTCTTCGTGATCAACCCCAGTTCTTCCAGACGAGCCAGACGGCTGGCCAGGATGTTCCTCGCGATCTTCTCATCCGAGGCCAGGAACTCCCCGAATGTTCTTTTCCCCGCAAAAACGATATCCCGGATGATGAGCAGCGTCCACGAATCCCCGACCACTTCGAGCGAAAAGGCGATCGGGCAATTGGAACGACGTTTGATGGTTTTTCTCATGGCGTTGCTCCTTGACTGATGTGCCATAGCTTCATTATACTCAAATAAGTTTCAAAATGCAACTGAAAGGGGCGGGCGGAAATGCATTATCTGTTCGTTTACCATGGCGGTGTCGTTCCCGAAGATCAGGCGGAGCAAAACATCAGCGACCTGTGGAACTGGCTGGACAACCTGAAGGCAAGAGGATATGAGAAAGTGCGGTTTGCCGGATTCGGACGGAAGACGGTTTCCCCGCATGCTGTAGAGGACTATCAAGGCGACATTTTTGGGGTGTCGGTGATGGAAGCGGAATCTTTGGAAGAAGCGGTCTCACTCACGACCGATTGGCCCGAGCTGCAATACGGCGGGAAGATTGAAGTATTTGAAGCGCTGGCCGCGGACTACCCCCGCTCAAGTTCGGATGCCCATATCCTCAACTTGTTTGCCGATGTCAGACGGCAAATTCTGGATACTCTGCACGAGCTGCCTGCGGACAAACTTGACCATATTCCCCCGGGATTCCGAAACAACATGCGTTGGCAAGCCGGACATGTGCTCACGGTAACCGACGAGTTGATCTTTCAATTTTCGGGAGCCGGATCCCGCATTCCCGCGGAATATAAAACCTGGTTCGCATCAGGAACGGATCCGTCAGGCTGGAGTGATGCGCCCCCGGAAATCGATGTGCTGCTGCGGCGGCTGGAGGGACAAATGGCGGAGATCGGCGATGCATTCGAAGGCAGGCTGACGCACCCCGTTACGGATCAAAGCAATTTTCTTCAGGCAAAAACCGTCGGCGAGCTCTTCCACGTATTGATTGCGCACGAAAGCCTGCACCTGGGTATGATTCAAGCGATGGCTAAAAATTTTGTAAAAAAGCAAGCCGCAGACGAACAAGAAGGAGGAGCTCACCATTCCGGACATATCGATGCCAGACCGGGCGACGTTGCCGAAAAGTAAAAGGGGCTTCGACGCCTCAGTCGAAGCTCCCCTTTTTTATGGATTCACGAAATCAGGACTGCCTTGGTCCGGTCAACTTGCGAATAATCTCGGCTTCCCGCGCCTCGTTCCACTCTCTGACCATGCGGGGCATGATGAACAGATCGACAATGATCCAGATGAACAGTGCCAAGCCGGTCAGGAGCATGATGACGAGGAAAATGATAGCCGGGGCGTTCCATTCCTCATCGACGCCGCTGAAGGCGGCAGCGGTAAAATAGCTGAATGCGGCTGCCAGGAAAAGGATCAACTGTATAGTGCCGCTTACATACCGCTTCAGATAGAATCGGTGGACTCCCAAGTGTCCGCCCAGCAGCATGAAATACGCGAGCGCGAGCGATTTCTCGGCGTGCCGCATTTCCGATTGCAGCACGAGAAGCTGTTCCAGCGTCAGGTCGCGCTTGTTCATGTCATCAGAAGCTGTTCGGAGCCGGCGGACCTTGGTGGGCGATCATTTGCGAGACGAGACGATACTCCAGCTCGCGGTTGTGATCCTTTACCCAGGTATGTACCAGGAAGGCATCCACGATCCACCAGATGGTGGTGACGATCAGCCCGATAAGCGTGATGCTCAGAATGAGCTGGGCGATCGCGGAGCCTGTCTTCTTCATATAGAACCGGTGACCGCCCAATATACCGAGGAAGTACCACAGCACGTAGGCGAGAATCATGTTCTTCCCCTGGTTTCTGACTTCTGAATCCACGATCATGAGTTGTCTGGCGTCGAGCCGGCTCTTCATTACGACCAAATCCATACCATGGATCACCCCGGATACCGGATTAAAAATTTTAATATTAGACAGCTTATCAAAATTGTCAAATTTTGACAAGCATCTGCTTTTTTCGTCAGCAATCGACGGAATCGGGGGTGCGGCCGCCGAGCCGGCAAGCAGCGGAGAAGATAAAGCCGGTATCGCCTCCTAATATTGTCGATTGGCCACTTCCTTCTCCGCGAGCACTTCGGTGAACACACTTTCCGGCGGGACGATCCGCTTCGGCAAGGTGCGTCCCTCGTAGATCTCGCGGACGGCCTGCATCAGAATCGGACCGAGGAGCGGATTGCATTCCACCACGCAGTTGATTTTGCCCTCCGCCATCATCTCGAACGCTTTGCGCGTGCCGTCGACGGAAATGATGACGATGTCTTCTCCGGGCTTCAGGCCGAATTCCTCGATGGCTTCGATGGCCCCGAGCGCCATGTCGTCGTTGTGGGCGAACAGCACATCGATGCCGCCGCCGCTTTCCCGCAGAAACCCGCGCATGACTTCGGCTCCTTTGGCCACCGTGAAGTCGGCCGGCGCGGAATAGGCGATCGTCATGTCGGCGCGCTCCCGGATGACGTCCCGAAAGCCTCTGCCGCGCTCGATGGAAGGCGAGGAACCTTCGGTGCCCTCCAGTTCCGCGATCACGACGGGCCCGGGCTCGTTGCGCTTCTTGTCCAGCAGATATTTGCCCGCCTTGCGGCCTTCCTCGTAGAAATCCGCGCCGATAAACGTCACATACAAGGACGGATCGCTGATCTGCACGGCGCGGTCGGACAGGATGACCGGAATGCCGGCCTGCCGGGCCTCGGTCAAGATGCCTTCCCACCCCGTCTCGATGACCGGCGCGAAGGCGATCACATCGACCTTCCGCGCGATGAAGCCGCGGATCGCTTCGATCTGCTTCTCCTGCGACTGCTCCGCATTGTCGAACAGCAGCTCGATGCCGGCCTCCTTCGCGGCTTCCTGGATCGATCGCGTATTGGCGTTGCGCCAATCGCTCTCGGAGCCGAGCTGCGAGAAGCCGAGCACGATCTTGTGCTTGTCCGCGGCGACCGTATCGGACGGGAGATCGGGGATGCGGGAATCGATCGTCTCCGGCTGCTCCTCGCGCGGCGCCGCCGCTTCACGGTTGCAGCCCGCCAGCATCGCAAGGCACACGAGCAGCAGGTTGAAACAGGCAAGTGCCGTTCGGCTTGACCGCAGCAATCGAATCCCCTCCCCAAATCCGATTATATCTTACACAGACTGGCTCCGCGTAGACCGCGCGGTGAAGATCCGCTGCAGCAGAATAAAGAGAAACAGCAGCAAGCCGATGACCATTTTCGTCCACCAGGAGCTGAGCGTGCCTTCGAACGTGATGATCGTCTGGATGACGCCCTGGATCAGAACGCCGAAGAACGTGCCGATGACATAGCCGGAGCCGCCGGTCAGCAGCGTCCCTCCGATCACGACCGCCGCGATGGCGTCAAGCTCCAGGCCGACGGTATGCAGCCCGTAACCCGACAGCATGTAGAACGTGAACACGACGCCGCCCAGGGACGAGCAGAATCCGCTGAACGCGTAGACGAGCATTTTCGTCCGGCCGACCGGAAGCCCCATCAGCACCGCCGACGACTCATGACCGCCGATCGCATAAGTGTTGCGCCCGAAGCGGGTGTAATGCGCGAGATAGACGGCCAGCGCCACGACCAGGAGGGCGATGACGACGCTGATCGAGATGAAGCTGCCGCCCGGCAGGCGGATTTTCGCGAGCGCCATGCGCGTATAGAACGGATGGCTGATCGTGATCGTGTTGATGCTGATCACGTAGCACAGCCCCCGGGCGAGAAACATGCCGGCCAGGGTGACGATGAACGGCTGAATCTGAAAGTAATGAATGATCGCGCCCATCATCCAGCCGAACAGGATGCCGACGGCAAGCACCAGCGGAATGACGGCCGCCGGCGGCCAGCCGGCTTCCGTGATCAGGCTGGCGGACAGCATCGTGGTCAGCGCCACCACGGAGCCGACGGACAGATCGATGCCGCCCGACAGGATGACGAACGTCATGCCGACGGCCACGATGAGCAGGAAGGCGTTGTCGATCAGCAGGTTCATGAACACCTGCAGCGAGAAAAATCCGGGATACCGCAGCGAGCCGGCCAGAAACATCAGGATGAACAGCCCGATGGTCACCAGAAGCGGGATATACTTGCGATCAACCATGTCTGCTCACCTCCTGTCCGGATGCTGCAGGGCTCCATGGAATGCCGCGCGTCAGTGAACGGCGGAACGACGGCGATTGGATCAGACAGACGGCCAGGACGACGAACGCCTTGACGACCAGTGTGATTTCCGGGGGAACGCCCAGCATGTAAATCGTGGTCGTCAGCGTCTGGATCAGCAGCGCCCCGGCCAGGGTGCCGGTCAGCGAGAACCGGCCGCCGCTCAAGGAAGTCCCGCCGATGACGACGGCGAGGATGGCGTCCAGTTCAATCCACAGCCCGGCGTTGTTGCCGTCCGCGCTCGAGACGTTCGAACTGGTGATCAGCCCGGCAATGCCGGCGCACAGCGCGCAGAACATGTACACCGCAAGCAGGATCGAGCGGGAACGGATCCCGGCGAGCCGGCTTGCCGTCGGGTTGCAGCCGATCGCCTCGATGAACATGCCGAGCGATGTCTTGCGGGTCATCCACGCGGCGAAGAGAAAGACCGCGGCGGCCAGATAGACGGAGAACGGAAGGGTCATGAGCCATCCGGCGCCGATGAAATTATACGGCTTGCTCGTCACCGTGATGATCTGCCCGCTCGTGATGAGCTGCGCAATGCCCCGCCCGGCGACCATCAGAATGAGCGTCGCGATGATCGGCTGGATGCCCGCGCCGGCCACCAGCAGTCCGTTCCACAGGCCGAGGGCGATGGAGACGAGCAGCGCGAGCAGGACGGCGGTGAGCACCAGGCTCAAGGCATGCTGGTCGTCGCCCCGGCTGATGGTCAGGCAGGCCATTGCGCCGGAGATCGCGACGAGCGACCCCACCGACAGATCGATCCCCCGTGTCGCGATGACCAGCGTCATCCCGATGGCGACGATGGCCAGGGGGGAGCCGAAGTTCAGAATGTCGATCAGACTGCCGTACAGATGGCCGTTCTGGTAGCGGATCGCGAAAAACTCCGGTTTGAAGATCAGGTTGAGCAAGAGCAGCAAGCCGAACACGGCAAGCGGCCAGAACAAAGGTTTGTTCCACCAACGGACACTCATGGCGTCATCCTCCCGCGATGGCCTGCATAATGGTCGTCTGTTGGATGTCGTCACCGGTTAAGTGCCGCACATGCCGCCGGTCGCGCAGGACGGCGATCCGGCTGCTGACGCGGACGACTTCTTCCAGCTCGGAGGAGATGAAGAGCACGGCCATCCCTTCCCCGGACAAGGACAGGACCAGCTTCTGAATCTCGGCTTTGGCGCCGACGTCAATGCCCCGCGTCGGCTCATCCAGAATGAGCAGCCGGGGATTCATGAGCAGCCAGCGGGCGAGGATCACTTTCTGCTGGTTGCCGCCGGACAGATTGCGGATGAACTGTTCGGGATCGGGCGGCTTGATGTCGAGCGCCCGGATATATTCGTCGGCGATTTCCTCCTGCCGTCTGCGGGACAGCGCGCGGAACCAGCCGCGATGGGCCTGCAGCGCCAGAATGATGTTCTCCCGCACGGTCAAATCTTCAATGATCCCCTCGGTCTTGCGGTTCTCCGAGCAGAAGGCGATGCCCCGGTCGATCGCTTTGCGCGGCGAGTCCAGCCGTATCTCCCGGCCCTCGATGACGAGCCTTCCCTGATCGGCGCGGTCGGCGCCGAACAGCAGCCGGGCCGTCTCCGTCCGCCCCGATCCGAGCAGCCCGGCCAGTCCGACGATCTCGCCGCTGCCGATCGCCAGATCGAACGGCTCCACGCCGCCCTTGCGTCCCAGCCCGGATGCGCGCAGATAGGGCGGCTTCGCCTCGCCCGGCGCGGCGGTCCGTTTCGGCATGCCGCCGAGAAGTTCCAGATCCTTGCCGATCATCTTCTGCACCAGCTCCACGCGGGGCAGTTCATCGGTCAGGTATTCGCCGACGAACCGTCCGTTACGCAGAATCGTAATCCGATCGGACACTTCATAGACCTGGTCGAGAAAATGGGTGACGAACAGGATGGCCAGCCCTTGCTTCTTGAGATGGCGCATGACCTCGAACAGCTTGTTCGTCTCGTCCCGGTCGAGGGAGGAGGTCGGTTCGTCCAAGATGAGCAGCCGGGCCGAAATGTTGAGGGCTCGGGCGATCGCGACCAGTTGCTGAACGGCGACAGAATAGGTGTCCAGCGGCTTGGTCACGTCAAGCTTCACGTTGAGCCGTTCCGCAAGCAGCGCCTCGGCTGCGCGGTTCATTGCTTTCCATGAAATCTTGCCGAATTTCCGCGGTTCCCGGCCGATGAAGATGTTCTCGGCCACGGACAGGTTCGGACACAGATTGATTTCCTGATAGACCGTGCTGATTCCGGCCTGCTGCGCTTCGAGCGGACTCCGCAGATGCAGCGGCCTGCCCTCCCATTCCACCGAGCCTTCGTCAACGGGATAGACGCCGGTGAGCACCTTGATCAGCGTCGATTTGCCGGCGCCGTTCTCTCCCATCAAGGCGTGCACTTCACCGGCGAACATCCGGAAACGGACGTCATTCAGCGCGTGGACGCCGGGGAACCGCTTGTGGATGCCGGACATTTGCAGCATCGGTCGGTTTTCGCTCATGCTGCCGCCCCCTTGTCAGAAATTGAAGCAAGCAAAAACGGCTGGCGCCGTCCTCATGGGCGGACGCATCCGTTTTGCGGTGAAAGATCAGCCGATGACAGGCGTGAGACTTGTAAATGCTTATCTTTGAACAAAGCCACCCCGCCCCCGTGCGGGGGTTGGGGCGGCCGATCGTTGTGCTGATGCCGGTCGGCTAGCGGATCAGTATTTCCGGTCCGGCAGGGCGGCCTTCGCTTCTTCCGAAGTGAACGTCCCTTCCTCGGTGACGATCCGCTTCGGCACTTCCTTGCCTTCCACCACCGCTTTGACGGCGTCCATCAGCTGCGGCCCGAGCAGCGGGTTGCACTCCACAATGAAGTTGATCTTGCCGTCCGCCGCCGCCTGCATGCCGTCTCTTACCGCGTCCACCGTAATGATGATGATATCTTTGCCCGGCACGAGGCCGGCCGCTTCGATGGCCTGGATCGCGCCGAGGCCCATGTCGTCGTTATGGGCGTACAGCACGTCGATGTCCTTGTGCGCCTGCAGGAACGACTGCATGACTTCCTTGCCTTTCGCGCGGGTGAAGTCGCCGGTCTGCGAAGCGATGATTTTGAGGTTCGGGTTCTCCTTGATGACCTCTTCGAACCCGGCCTTGCGGTCGATCGCGGGAGCGGAGCCTGTCGTCCCCTGCAGCTCGACGATGTTGACCGGTTCCGTCGCGTCCTTGAACTGCTCCAGCAGCCAGCGCCCGGCGCGGCGCCCTTCCTCCACGAAGTCCGAGCCGATGAACGAGACATACAGCGATTCGTCTTCCGAATCGATCGCGCGGTCGGTCAGGATGACGGGGATGCCGGCTTCCTTCGCTTCCTGCAGCACCGTCTCCCACCCCGATTCGACGACCGGCGAGAAAGCGATGACGTCGACCTTCTGCTGGATGAACGAACGGATGGCCTTGATCTGGTTCTCCTGTTTCTGCTGCGCGTCGGAAAATTTCAGCTCGATGCCGGCCGCGGCCGCCGCTTCCTTGATCGATTCCGTATTGGCCGTGCGCCAGCCGCTCTCGGCGCCGACCTGGGCGAAGCCGAGCACAATCTTCTTGCCTGCCGGGGGTGTCGGCTCATTCGGCGTCTCGGAGCCTTGTGATGCATTCGTGGAAGCGGGCTTGTTGTCTCCGCCGCCGCCCGTTCCCGAATTTTTGCTGCCGCCGCCGCATGCGCTGATGACCAGACAGACGGCGAGCAGCAGAATCGGCATGATTTTCCGTGTTTTCAAATGGGTCAACCTCCCTCAATGAACATTCTCGTACGAGGCACACCCCCATCTTAACCGCTTTCAAATTTCGAAAATATGGAGGATGAAAGGAGTTTGTTTCGCATTTTTGGGAAGTTGGAGCGCGAGGGGACGGAAATGTTTTTTATTTTGTTGAAAGGGTGGAATTTTTTATTGTTGCATACGCTTACAACCTGTCCTGGTATAAAATACAGGTAGTTGACAGGCGGGGGAGAAGGAATGGGACCGGGCATGAAGAAGGTGTCGCAATGGATTTTGTCCAGTCTGCGGGTCAAAATGCTTGCCATGTTCGTAATGCTGACGATCGTTCCGCTGATCGCCGTCGGCATCGTGTCCTACCAGAAATCGTTCCGAACGATCTCCGAACACAGCAAGGCTTCCTTCCTGCTCACCGCGGACCGGCTGGCCCGGGACATCGATGTGCTCTTTCAGGATACCGCGCGTCTGCTCGAGTTGGAAAACCACCAGGCCGTGCTCCGCTTCCTGTTCTCCCAGACCGATTCCTACGCCGATGCGAAGGACATTCTGCAGGCGTTCGACCTCTACCGCAAGACGTACCGAAATGACAGCGTGCTGAACATCTCCATGGTCAATCTGTACGGCCGGGGCATCAGCGAGCGGCGGGGGGTGTTCGCCCTGAACCAGAATCCGCTCCGCAACCCGCATTTTCAATATTTGATGAACGCGCCGGACGAAGTGCTGATCGTTCCGCCCGACGAGATGCTGCCCCAGGACCGGCTGGACGGTTTTCAATACGATTCGGAGCATGTCGTGTCGATCATGACGACCGTCAGGCAGCGGATTACCCGCGAGGTGATCGGCTTTATCGTGATTGATTTGGACGCGGATACGGTGCTGCGCTATATCCGGGATGCAATGGCCGGACATGCGGGGTATTTCTATGTGGCGGATTCTGCCGGCAAGCCGCTGTTCGCCGCGGACTCGTCTTATGCGCATCTCCTTCCGTCCGCCGCCGATCTTGCGCCGCGATTGGACCGGAAGTCGGACAGTTTCGTGGAAGACGGACCTGACGGGCAAATCTTCATCACATACACGACCTCGGCGGATACCGGCTGGAAAATGATCGGCATCGCGCCTCTCCGCGAGATTGTCAAAGATGCCCGCGAGATCCGGCGGCTCATCTTCCTGAGCGTCGGACTGAGCATCGTGTTCACCATCGGCCTCTATGTCTACCTCACCTCGCGGCTGACCCGGCCGATCCAGATTTTGAAACACAAGATGCGCAAGGCGGCTTCGGGGTTCTTCGAAGTGAAGGTGAGGCCCGCCGGCACGGATGAGCTGGCCGATCTCGGCAACAGCTTCAACATCATGATCGAGCAGATCCGCATGCTGATGGAGCGCAGCATCCGCGAGCGGGAACAGGTCCGGAAGGCGGAGCTGCGCACGCTGCAAGCGCAGATCAACCCCCATTTCCTCTACAATTCGCTCGATTCCATCGTATGGATGGCGGAAGCGGGGAAGAATCGGGAAGTGATCCGGCTCGTGCAGGCGCTGTCCCGTTTTTTCCGCATCAGCCTGAGCAAGGGGCGGGATCTCATTTCGGTCGGGGAAGAAGTGGAGCATGTCCGCAATTATCTGGTCATTCAGCAGATGCGCTATTCCGACATCCTGGATTACGAGATTGACATTCCGCAGGAATTGCGGGCCGTACCGATTCTGAAGATGACGCTGCAGCCGATTGTGGAGAACGCCTTGTATCACGGCATCAAGAACAAGCGGGGCAAGGGGCGGATCCGGATCTCCGGCGCTTCCGATCAGGACCGGACGATCCGGCTTTCGGTCGCGGACAACGGCATCGGCATGAGCGCCGGAAAACTGGCCGAGCTTCGCGGTCTGCTGGACGATCCCCTGGTGCCGCAGGGGGAAAGCGAGCCCGACAGCGGATTCGGACTGCTCAACGTGCAACGGCGCCTTCGTCTGTATTACGGCCCGCAATACGGCATTGTGCTCGACAGCAGGGAAGGCGCGGGCACGACCGTAGAGATCACGATTCCGGTTCAAGGGGGGACGCACCTTGAAGAAAGTGTTCCTGGTGGATGACGAGATTGTCGTTCGCGAGAACATGCGAAACTGCATCGATTGGGAGAAGGAAGGGTTTGTGTATTGCGGGGATGCGCCCGACGGCGAGCTGGCGCTGCCGCTCATCGAGAAGCTGAAGCCGGACATTCTGATTACGGACATCCGGATGCCGTTCATGAACGGTCTGGAGCTGAGCGCGATCGTCCGCAAAATGCAGCCGGGCATCAAAATCATCATCCTGAGCGGCCACGATGAATTCGAATACGCCCGGCAGGCGATCCGCATCGGAGTCGAGGACTATTGCCTGAAGCCGGTCAGCGCCGAAGACATCATCCGGGTGCTCCGGGTCATCAGCGCCAAGGAAGAGGCGAGCGAAACGCATCGGTCCCTGCCTGCCGGCCGGATCGACCTGCTGGGACACGAATCGCTGGATTATCCGCTCAGCCTCGACCGGGAAGGGTTTGTGGAATTTCTGAAGGTCGGTTCGCCGGAGCAGAAGGAACTGCACATCCGGCGTTTCGCGAAGGATCTGGAGAATGTCGATTGGGAGTCGTCGCTGTACGGATTTTTCCTGCTCCACGACCTGACGCTCACCGTATTCCGGGAAGCCGGGGAGCAGTACGGCGAGCAGGTGCGTCCGGACGACTGGCTGCCGGAGATGAAGAGCCGGATCAGCGCCATCCGCTCATGGGAGGCGGCCTGCGAGTACCTGGATCAGCTCGCCGAGCTGTTCTGGCATTGGCGCTCGCAGTCCAGCGACCGCTACAGCGTCCTGATTGCCCGGGTAAAGCAATTTGTGCAAGAGCATTACGGGGACGAACGGCTGTCCCTGCATGACGCGGCCAGACATGTCAATGTCAGCCCCAGCCACCTGAGCAAAGTGTTCAGCCAGGAGACCGGAACGACGTTCATTGAATATGTGATGGAAACCCGGATCAAGAAGGCGATGGAGCTGCTCTTGTCGACCAAAGCGAAATCGTATGAAATCGCCTGCCGGGTCGGGTACCAGGATCCGCATTATTTCTCCAACGTGTTCAAACGGTTGACCGGGATGACGATCCGCGATTTTCGCAAGCGGGGCAAGGCGGGGCAGCCGGTCGTCCGGAGGAGCGGGCATTCGTGAACCGGCATATGGCGAAGCGGGCGGTGAGGAAAACGGGAACGGCCGCGCTGGCCGCAGTACTGCTGGCGGCTGCGGCGCTCGCCGGCTGCCGGGAGCCGGCGCCTTCCCGCGAGAGCGTGTCCGCCGCAGCCGAAGCGGAAGTGATGCCGCGGCGCACGTTCGGCATCATCTACCCGATGGCGGATGTCTATTATGAGGCGGTGACGGAGAGCGCGGCCCGGGCGGCGGAATCGGCGGGCGTCCGGCTGATCATCAAGGCGCCGGACGAAGCCAATCTGGAGCAGCAGATCCGCATGATGGAGACGATGATCAAGCAGGGTGTGGACGGGATCGCCATCAGTCCGATCGATTCGGAAGCGCTCGGGCCGCTGATCGACAAGGCGGCGGAGGCGGGGATTCCCGTCATCTGTTTTGAATCCGATGCGCCGGACAGCCGGAGAGTTTCTTATATCGGAACGGACAACATCCAGGCAGGGGAAAGGATGGGACGAGCCATTGACGGGCTGCTGAAGGGACGCGGCATGGTGCTCGTGTCCACCGGGCAGTCGGACAGCATGAATTTGCGCGAACGGTTGGAAGGGTTTCTCGGATACATCCACCGTGAAACGAATATTGACGTGCTGGAGGTTCGTTATCATCAGGGCGTTCCCGAGCAGGCGCTGGCGGATCTGGAAGGGATGATCGACGATCACCCGCATTTCGACGCCTTCGTCGCCCTGGACTTCGTATCCGGCGCCGCATCCATTCTGGTATGGAAAGCGATGGGATTGAACCGGTACGCGCTGACCTTCGGCCTGATGCCCGAAATCGCGGAAGCGGTTCGCAACGGTCAGATTACGATGGCGGTGTCCCTGAATGAACACCGCTGGGGAGCCTTGATCGTCGAACATCTGCTCAAGGCCTGCGAAGGGGAGGAGATCCCGGAATTTCTGGATACCGGGATATCGCTGGTTGACATTCATGCGATTGAATCAGGGGAGGGGATGGTCGAGACCGAGCCTTCGGATTGACAGGGCGGGATTCCGAGGCTGCATCGCAGGTTGGCATACCCGCGTCGTCGTGAGCGCGGGGGGCAGGGCGGCACCCGGAATCCCGAAGCCCGATCAACGCTGGAAGAACTCGATCCACTCGTTCTCCGGACCGTAGATGAAGAAATACCGGTGGCCGTTCGGCAGCGTGGTGATCGTGTCGAAACCGGGAATGAAGGACACATCCAGCTGCTTGATGCGCGCATATTCGGCTTCGATATCGTCCACGTTGAATGCGATGTGATGCACTTTGCCTTCCGTCGGCAAGCTGTCGTTGTACCCCTGGATCAGTTCAACCTCCGTCCCGTCGGATCCGCCGAAACCGAGAAAAGCAAGCTGAAGCACGCCCTTCGTATGCGTGAAGCGGCTTTTCACCTCGAGCCCGACAACCTCCGTGTAGAAACGAATGCTTGCGTCCAGATCCTTCACCATGACACCGACATGGTCAATCCGTTTGCCCGCCATGAAGACGCCCTCCTAACAGGATGTACTGGTTACCCCTATCTTAAGAATTCAAATATTTAGTAGTCAAGTATGAATTGTCGGAATAGTGACAAAACCGCTTTGATTATGAATAGCCCTTGATGTAAAATAGCATTATATTTGAAAGTAACGCTTGTGTCACATTGGATCACGCAATCTGGAACGGGCTTTTTCATCATACTGTGGAAAGGGTGAGCCGGCTTGGGCAAACCGCAAACCTCGCATTTCTGGTCGCTGCTGCTGTTCGCTGTCGGCGTCTTCATGGCGCAGCTCGACAACGGCATCATCAGCTCGGCGCTGACCACGATTAACCGGCATTTTGACGTATCGGACAACTGGGGAGCCTGGGGCGTCACGATTTACACGCTGGGCCTGGCGATCAGCCTGCCGATCGTCGGCAAGCTGTCCGACCGCTACGGCCGCAAGCGGCTGTTCATCGTGGAGATTGTTCTGTTCGGTCTCGGTTCCCTGTTCGTGGCGCTCAGTCCGACGTTCGAGCTGTACCTGGCGTCGCGCTTCATCCAGGCGCTGGGCGGCGGGGGCATTTTCATCATCGGCAATTCGCATATTTTGAGCACGGTTGAGCCCGACAAGCAGGCGAAATACCTGGGAATGCTCGGCGCGATGAACGGGGTTGCGGCCATTCTCGGTCCCAACATCGGGTCTTTCCTGCTCGACTGGACCGGAAACTGGCACATCCTGTTCCTGATCAACGTGCCGATTGCCGCCGCGCTGTTCATTCTGGCCTTCCTGCGGCTGCCGGAATCGGCGGACCCCGGCACGGGACGGCTGGATCTGACCGGAACCGTTATCCTGTCGCTTGCCATTCTGTCGCTGATGTACGGCCTCACCAACATCGACGTCGACTTCTGGGCAAGCTTCAGGGAATGGGATGTAACCGGGTTTATCGGCTTGGGGCTCGTCCTGTTCATCGTGCTGTTCCTGTACGAGTCGGTGCTTGAGCGCCGCAAGAACGGCGATCCGATCCTGCCGCTCTATCTCATCCGGCAGCCCCGCTACCTGATGGTGCTCGTCATCGGCATGCTGTCCGGCGGCATGCTGGCGGCCATGATTTTCATCCCGGGGTTCACCGAGAATGTGCTCGGCATCCCGGCGGAGAAGTCGGGCTACTGGATGACGCCGCTGGCGCTGGCGTCGGGCGTGGGCGCCGGCATGGGCGGCGTGCTGGTGGCCAAGCGCGGGCCCATTTTCGCCGTCGTGCTGTCCGGCATCCTGACGCTGATCGGATTCGTATTGTTCCCGCTGTGGATTGACGCGAAGTGGCAGTTCATCGTCTCCAGCATGGTGGCCGGCGTCGGCATCGGGGTCATCCTGGGCGCGCCGCTGAACATTCTGGCGACCGAAGGCTTGCGGGCGAACAAGGGCACCGCGCTGGCGTCGCTGTCGCTGCTGCGCCAGATCGGCATGACGATCATGCCGACGATCTATGCCGGCTTCATCGCGCGCGGCTACAACAATATCGGCGAACTGTTCAGGACGGACTTCCGGAACATTCTGAATGAGAATGTGGAACAGGCGAATCTGTCCCAAGAGGCGCTGGACGAACTGGCGGCCATCGGGCGGCAGATGGCTTCCGGCGGAGGGGAGGCGGCAAGCCCAGGCCAGATCCAGGACATCATCGGCTCGGTGCAGGACCCGGCTTTGCGGGACGTCATCGCCGACAGCGTCGCCGAGGTGACGAGATTGGCGGCGGAGAACGGCTACGGCGGCCTGTACTGGTCGGCGGCCGTGCTGGGCGTGCTCGTCATGCTCGCGGCATTCGTGCTGGCGCCGATGCGGAGGAAGGTGGCGGCTTCGTCCGCGGAATGAGCATAAGAAAAGGGCATCCCCGAACGGGGAACATTCCGCAGCCGACTCATCGCGGGCCGGGAAGGCCGCTGCCCTTGCCTGTCTGCTGCAGATAGAACATTTCCATAAGCAGCGGCAGCGACACCAAAATCGGCGGATCGTCAAACCGGGGCGGACGCAGCGTCAATTCCTGATGCGGCGTCCGCTCGCCATGTCTGACCACGAGCGGAGATGCGGAACGGGCCCGGAGCGTCATATCGGGCAGCAGAATATCCCGGGCCTGCATCCCCCAGGATACGGTCGTGGCCATCAGGTAATAGATGCCGGGTTTCACGCCGGAGAAGCGGAAGGCATTGTCCGCTCGCACCAGGGTGCCGTAGTCCGGGAGACCGTCGGGAATCGGCTTGCTGAACAGACCGACCATGACGAAGCCTTCGAACGGGATTTCCGTGCGGAACGAGCCCTCGACGCAATCGCCCGGCGCCTGCTCGTGCCCGGAATGCCAGATGGCCGCGTCCGTCAGCTGCCGCAAGTGCTCCGCGGCATGGGCGGCGGAATTTCGAAACTCCGCCGGCGTCAGGCCGACGCTTCGGCCGAACCGCGTCGTGAAGCTGCCGAGACTCTGATAGCCCAGCTCCATCGCAATATCGCGCACGGGCAGGTCGGTCGTCATCAGCAGTTCTTTGGCTTTTTGCAGGCGCAGGGATGCGATGTAATATTGCGGGGTCAGGCCGGTCTGCTCCTTGAATATGCGGATGAAATGAAACGGGCTGTATGCGGCGTAACGCGACAATTGCTCAATGGTCAACGGTTCGTGGAGGTTTTGCCGGATGTATTTCATGACCTCGATCAGTTCCGGATACTTGTCTGACACGGGATCACCATTCAGCATATTTTTCCTTGGAGTGATTCTGGTTATCATGTATTATATTGTAAATTCCGTAGATTTGGATCTGGTCGAGGGGGAAAACCCATGAGCTACACGCGCCCTAACTGGCACAGCTCGGCGCTTGTCACCATCGACACGCAGAACGACTTCACCTTGCCGGACGCTCCCGCCCGGATTGACGGCACGTACGAGGTGCTGCCCCGGATGGCCTCCGTGCTGGAGGCGTACCGCGCAAGGGAGCTGCCGATCATCCACGCCGTCCGTCTGTACAAGGAAGACGGTTCGAACGTCGACCTGTGCAGGAGAGAAGCGATCGAGCAAGGTCTGCGCGTCGTGGCGCCGAACACGGAGGGCGCCGAACTGGTCCGGGACATCCGACCGGCGCAGTACGCTTCGCTCCATGCGGAGCGGCTGCTGAACGGCGAATTTCAGCCGGTCGGCCGCAGCGAATGGGCGATGTACAAACCGCGCTGGGGCGCTTTCTACGGGACGGATCTGGAGCGGTTTCTCCGGGACCGCGGCGTCGACACGATCGTCTTCATCGGGTGCAATTATCCGAATTGTCCGCGCACGTCCATCTATGAGGCGAGCGAGCGCGATTTCCGCATCGTGACGGTGTCCGATGCGATGTCGCAAGTCTACGAGCAGGGAATACGGGAGATGCGAAACATCGGCGTCCATGTCTGCACCGTCTGGGATGTCATGGAGGCCGTCCGATCGCTGTGATCCATGCCAAAACGTGAAACGGCTGTCCGCGAAGGACGGCCGTTTGCTTGTTCCGGGCGCGGAGATCAGACAAAAGCGGTATTCACCTCCAGCCGCTGCATGCTATAATAATGCCATTTGAACAAGCGCATGTCCTTCCGCCGGAAAGCATTCGGAGGGACGCACTTGCATCACGGACAACTGGAGCAACCCGAATGGCGACCTTGTTGCTGCTGATTATTTATCTCACTTTCATCAGTCTCGGCCTTCCGGATTCCCTGCTTGGCGCGGCATGGCCCGTCATGCGGCATGATCTGGGAGCGCCCATCGGCATGGCGGGGGTGCTGTCGTTTACGGTCACGATCGGCACGATCGTGTCCGCCCTTGCCACGAGCCGCGTCGTCCGGCGCATCGGCACGGCGCGCACCACGCTGATCAGCGTGGCCATGACGGCCGGCGCGCTGCTCGGCTTCTCGATCGCGCCGTCCATCGCATGGCTCATGGTCTTCGCCATACCGCTCGGACTCGGCGGCGGCGCCGTCGATTCCGCGCTCAACCACTACATTGCGGGGCATTACGAAGCCCGCCACATGAGCTGGCTGCACTGTTTCTGGGGCGTCGGCGTTACGGTCAGCCCGATGATTCTGTCCGTTTACCTGTCCGAAGGCGCCTGGAGAGACGGATACGCGATGATCGGCTTCATCCAGTCGGCGATCGCGGCGGTGCTGATTGCGTCGCTGCCCCTGTGGAAACATATGGAGAAGAAGCGGGCCGGCGGCGGACGGGCCCCGCAGGCGGATGCGCCCGCGCGCGGGCCGGACGAAGGACGCAAGCCGAAAAATGCGGCCGGCGTCAAGTACGCGCTGGGAACGTTCCTGTTCTACTGCGGCGTGGAGGCGACGGCCGGCTTGTGGGGCAGCAGTTATCTGGTCAATGTCAAAGGCATCTCGGCCGACGATGCGGCGCTGTGGATCTCGATCTACTTCATGGGCATTACGATCGGCAGGTTCGTGAACGGATTCGTCACACTCAAATTCAGCAGCCTGACGCTGATCCGGGCGGGACAGATCACGACCCTGGCCGGCGCGCTGCTCCTGCTGCTGCCGCTTCCCGCCGGCTTCTCGCTGGCCGGATTTCTGATTACCGGATTGGGACTGGCGCCGATCTTTCCGAGCATGCTGCACGAGACGCCCGTCCGGTTCGGCGAAGCCCACGCCGGGAGGATTATGGGGTATCAGTTTGCGACAGCCTATACGGGGGCGGCATTGCTGCCTCCGCTGCTCGGGATGCTGGCCGGATACTGGACGATCGGCATTTTCCCGCTGTACATCGTCCTGATGGCCGCCGCGATGCTGCTCGCCACGGAACGGCTGAACCTGCTGTTGCGGCGGCGGCATGATGCCGTATAAAATGCAAGAAACGCATGCGGCAGGAAATCGTATGAAAGAATGTCCGTCCCGCAGACCGACGGCAGAAATTCCGCATGACGGTCGCAGCGCGGGGAAACCTTACGGAGCCGACGCTCGAAGGAGGAACGTTCGTTGGACATTTGGTTGGAGTACGCGTGGGCGCTCTTGATTCTGATTGGACTGGAAGGGCTGCTGTCGGCGGACAACGCGCTTGTGCTCGCCGTCATTGCGAAGCATCTGCCGGACAATCAGAGAACCAGAGCGATTAATTACGGCATCATCTTGGCCTTCGCTTTCCGGTTCGCCGCCCTGTTCGCGATCTCGTTCATCGCCAATGTGTGGCAGGTACAGGCAATCGGCGCCGCATATCTGCTGTATCTGGGGCTCAAGCACGTTATCCAGGCCCGTTTCGGGAAGAAGGATGCGCACAAGGAAGAGAAACAGTCCGGTTCGGCGAGGGGCTTCTGGGGCACGGTCGGCAAGATTGCGCTGGCCGACCTGGCATTCGCCATCGACTCCATCCTCGCCGCGGTGGCGCTCGCGCTCGGCTTGCCGGATTCGCCTTTCGGCGACTTCGGCGGGATGGACGGCGGCAAATTCGCCGTCGTGGTGCTGGGCGGCATTGCCGGTCTGGTGCTGATCAAATACGCCGCGGGCTGGTTCATCAAGCTGCTCGCCAAACGCCCGGCGCTGGAGACGACGGCGTATGCCATCGTGGCATGGGTCGGCGTCAAACTGGCGGTCATCACCCTGGCCCATCACGACATCGGCGTGCTGGACCACGATTTTCCCCACAGCACGACCTGGACCATCATTTTCTACGGCGTGCTGGTCGCGATCGCACTGCTGGGCTGGTTCTCGCCTGCGAACAAGCCGGCCGCCCGGAACGCGGAACAGCCCTGACAATTCTGCAAGAGGCTTCCATGAATGCCGTTCATCTTCGGATGGACGGCATTTGCATTGTCTTTCATTCTTACATCATTAGTGTTAAACTATTAAGGAACGACGAGATTCGGAGACGATGCGAGACATGTTCGGCGCCCCGGCTTGCTGCGGCGCCTAAATTGATGTGTCCGCATACCGCAAAATTGAAAGCATGGGGACGATTATCTATGGGTGACAGACAGAATCGCGCAGATGTCATCTTGATCGGCGCCGGCATCATGAGCGCGACGCTTGGCACAATGCTCAAGGAATTGGCGCCGGACCTGGACATCATTGTGCTCGAGAGACGCTCGCAGCCGGGCGAAGAGAGCTCGAACGAATGGAACAACGCAGGCACGGGCCACGCTTCGCTGTGCGAGCTCAATTACACCACCGAGAAAGCGGACGGCTCGATCGACATCAGCAAAGCGGTCAAGGTCAACGAAGAGTTCCAGCTCTCGCGGCAGTTCTGGTCGTACCTGGTGCGGCGCGGCCTCATCCGGGACCCGCAGAAGTTCATCATGCCGGTGCCGCACATGAGCTTCGTGCAGGGCGAGCGGGACGTCGCCTTCCTGAAGAAGCGGTTCGAAGCGATGTCGGCGAATCCGCTGTTCGAAGGGATGGAATTCTCCGACGACCCGGACAAACTGGCGGAATGGATTCCGCTGATGATGGAAAACCGCACCTTGGACCGGCCGATCGCGGCCACCCGGATCGAATCGGGTACGGACGTCAACTTCGGCGCGCTGACGCGCATGCTGTTCGCTCATCTGAAAAACAGCGGCGCACAAATGCTGTACCATCGCCACGTCCAGGACATGCAGCGGACGACGGACGGCAAGTGGGAGCTGAAAGTGCGGAACGTGGAGAGCGGCGCCGTCGAACGGTACTCGGCTCCGTTCGTGTTCATCGGCGCCGGCGGCGGCAGTCTCCATCTGCTGCAGAAGTCCGGCATCGCCGAAGGGCGCGGCATCGGAGGTTTCCCGGTCAGCGGCCTGTTCATGGTGTGCCGCGACCCTGAGATGGCCAAGCGGCATTACGCGAAGGTGTACGGCAAGGCGGCGATCGGCGCTCCGCCGATGTCGGTGCCGCACCTCGACACGCGGTTCATCGACGGCAAGCCGTCGCTGCTCTTCGGTCCGTTCGCGGGCTTCACGCCGAAGTTCCTGAAATTCGGATCGAATCTCGACCTGCTGAAATCCGTCAAGCCGCACAACCTCGTCACGATGATCGCGGCGGGGGTCAAGAACATGTCGCTGACGACCTATCTGATCAAGCAGCTCATGTTGACGAAGGAACAGCGCGTCGAGGAGCTCCGGCAGTTCGTCCCGCACGCGCGGAGCGAGGACTGGGATCTGATCGTCGCCGGCCAGCGCGTGCAGATCATCAAGGATACGGAAACCGGCGGACGGGGGACGCTGCAGTTCGGCACCGAAGTGATCAGCGCGGCCGACGGCTCCGTCGCGGCTCTGCTGGGCGCCTCCCCGGGCGCTTCCACCGCGGTGGCCATCATGCTCGAAGTGATCAAGCGGTGCTTCCCGGAGCAGCTCAAGGCATGGCGGGAGAAGATCGGCGAGATGGTGCCGTCCTGGGGCATCAAGCTGTCCGAGAACCCGGACCTGGTCCGCGAGCTGCACGAAGAAACGGCGAAGACGCTCGGTCTGGACCGCAGCGCGCATCCCGCGCGGCAATACGCGTCCACCGCGACCAGCTGAATGCGCATGTCCATAACGGCAGACTGCCGCGCCGAAAGGCGCCGCGGCCTGCCGTTTTTGCCGTTCGGGCGCCGCAAGCCGCATCGTGCATGGTATAATTGGGAGCAAACACGCATATGCTGACAAGCCGGCACATGCCGACGGAGCCGGAGGAGACGCCCATGAATCGGCACAGGGAATTGCAAGCGTACACATTGAAGGAGATCGCGCATCTGAAGGTGCACGGCCGCACGACGGGCCGTCTTGCGCCGCTCACGCTGTTCTGGACGGCAAGCGGCATCGAACTGAACGCGACAGGCTCCGAACTGTGGATGGACGTCGAAGCCGACTACCGCACGTACGAACCCTGGATCAGCGTGCTGATCAACGGAGCGCCCGTCGCCCGGCAGATGGTGACGGCGGGCCGTCGCCGGATTTGCGTCTTCCGGGGCATGAACCCGGATGCGGTGAAAAATGTCCGCATCGTCAAGGACACGCAGGCGATGAGCGCGGACCCCGGGTGCGTGCTGCACATTCACGGCGTGGAGTCCGACGGCGATTTTCTGCCCGTCCGGGCCAGGCCGTACAAGATCGAGTTCATCGGCGACAGCATCACGTCGGGCGAAGGCGCGATCGGCGCGAGGGCAGAGACCGACTGGATTCCGATGTGGTTCAGCGCGGTGCTGAATTACACCGCCCTGACGGCGGACGCCCTTGACGCTGAATACCGGGTGCTGTCGCAGAGCGGCTGGGGCGTGCTGACCGGCTGGGACAACAACCCGCGCACGAACATGCCCGAATATTACGAGCAGGTGTGCGGCCTGCTCACCGGCGGGAAGAACGAAGCGCTCGGCGCCTTCGAGCGGAACGACTTCGCCGCCTGGCAGCCGGACATCGTCGTCGTGAATCTGGGCACGAACGACGGCGGCGCCTTCCATTCACCGGAATGGCGCGACGAAGCGACCGGCGAGCGGCACAAGCAGCGGCTGAACGAAGACGGCACGTTCAACGCGGAAGACCTCGCGGCGTTCGAGCGGGCGGCGGAGCAATTTCTCGGCAAGCTCAGGGCGTGCAACCCGAAGGCGCACATCGTCTGGGCGTACGGCATGCTCGGCACGCCGATGATGCCCGCGATCCGCCGGGCCGTCGACGCCCATGCGCGGCGCACCGGCGACCGGAACGTTTCGGTCTTCGAGCTGCCGGGCATGACGGACGAGACGGTCGGGGCGCGAAGCCATCCCGGTCCGGCGGCGCACGAAGCGGCGGCGAAGGCGCTGGTCCCGTACCTGCGGAATGTGCTGGAGCAGCGGACGCGGTCCTGACGTAATGCATCTTTAACTTGGCAAAACGGTATATCCGCAGGCCGGCGGGGCCATGATGAGGAGAACGATACTTCCGTTATAGAAGGTGCGGATGATGAATGCCATTCTGTATCCGATCCTGACCGTTGCCTACGCGGGGCTGCTGGGCTGGGGAATCGCCATCCTGCGCCGCGGTGCCCCATGGAGCCTCGGCGTCATGCTGCTGGCGGTCACCGCGGCGCTGCTCTGGGACAATCTCGTGCTCAGCGCCGGCGCATGGGTCCAGGCAAGCGAAGGGTTCGAGCGGGTGCATTCCACCCGGTTCTTGCTCCACGCCTGCATTACGCCCTTGCTTGTGCCCGTCTCATACGAATTCGTCCGGCAGACCGGCGCGGAATGGGCGAACCGGCCGGCAGCGGCGCTTACCGTTCTGCTCGTGACGATCGGGCTGATCGTTCTGGAGCTGGCGGCGTCGGTGTCCCGCCTGAGGCTCAGGCCCGTCTTCGAACACGGCATCCTGACCTATGAGCCGGTCGGGCGATCCTGGGCAGGAGGCGTGATGATCGCCGTCGTCATGGCCGCGCTGCTGGCCGCCGGGTGGATCCTGCTCCGGCGCGGCGGACCGTCCTCGCTGCTTGCCGGTTCGCTGATCATGCTGCTCGGCTCGGCGCTCGTACCGCTTACGGGCATCCCGTCCCTGCATAACCTGTTCGAGTTCATCCTCGCGGCAAGCCTGTGGGCTGCCGCCGACCGGCTCGCCTTCCGCGCGCGCCACGGTTTGTGAACACTGGGGGCTGAATGACATGAACATTCTCGTTACGCTCAACGCCAACTATCTGGGGCCGCTGACGACCATGCTCACGTCGCTCTTCCTGAACAATCCGGGCGAACGCTTCACGATCTACCTCATGCATTCGAGCATCGACGACGGCGCGCTCGAGCGGCTCGGCACCTATATCAGGCGGCACGGCAGCGAGCTGCAGATCATCCGCGTCGGCGAAGGGGAGTTCGAAGACGCGCCGGTGCTGATGCACTACACGAAGGAAATGTACTACCGGCTGCTTGCGCACCGCTTCCTGCCCCCCGAAGTCGACCGCATCCTGTATCTCGATCCGGACATCCTCGTGCTCAATGCCGTGCGGCCGCTCTACGAAACGGATCTGGACGGCTGCCTCTACGCCGCGTGCTACCATGACAAATTTTCCGTCAAGGAGATCAACCGCATCCGGCTGATGCCTTACGATATCGATTATTACTACAACTCGGGCGTGCTGGTGATGAATCTTGAGCTGCAGCGGGAGCAGATCAAGGAGGACATCATCTATCAGTTCGTCGAGAAAAACCGCTCGCGGCTCGTCATGCCCGACCAGGACATCCTGAACGCGCTCTACTCGAAGAAAATCAAACCGCTGGACGAGACGCTGTACAACTATGATGCCCGGTTCTACCTGTACTACAAGCTGAAGACGAACGGACAGTGCGATATGGACTACGTGATCAACCGCACCGTCATCCTCCATTTCTGCGGCAAGAAGAAGCCCTGGAGCCGTTCGTACAGCGGCAAATTCCATGCGCTGTACAAACATTACGAGCGTTTGACGCGGCGCGGGCTGCAGGCTGCGGAGCTGCCGCAGGCGATCGCGCCGGAGGAGGCGCCGCCGGCCCCGCGGATCTCCGCGGCATCGGACTAGACACTCCCGCATGGGCACCCGCATAGGATGGGGAAGAACCCATGAGACAGGAGTGTCTGGAACATGCCGATATCACCGGGAACCTATGCGGTGTACACCGTCCGGCCGGGAGACTCGCCCTATTCGATCGCGAACCAGTTCGGCTCGTCCCTGGCCGACCTTGAGCGGGCGAACGCGCTGTACCCGCCGGTCACGGACCCCGGCCTCATCTTCCCGGGGCAGAAACTGGTCGTCCGCGTGCCGGGCACCTCGCAGGAAAGCACCGTCCTGCACCAGGTGACGGAAGGGGATACGCTCTTCCGGCTGGCGGAGCGCTATTCCGCAGGCGTCGACATGCTGGCGGCGCTGAACCGGCTGGAGCAGCCGGATATTCTCCGGGTCGCGCAGCTTCTCTATATCCCCGCCTTCGTATACGAGGTGGAAGCGGGCGATTCCCTCTACCGGATCGCCCGCCGGTTCGGGTCGAGCATCAGCGAGCTGGCGCGCGCGAATGCGAACCGGCCCGGCTTCTCGCCGGATGTGCTCTACCCCGGCTACCGGCTCGTCATTCCGCTGCCGTCGTCGACCAATATCGTCGTCTTCCGGCCGCTGCCCGGTTCGCGCATCGCCGCGGGCACGCCGCTCGCCGGCAGCGCCCGGGCGTTCGAAGCGAACGTGCTGTACCGGGTCCGGGACGACGCGGGCCGGATCGTCGCGCGGGAGCGGGCGGTCACGGCGGCGGAGGGCGCGCCGGCGTTCGGCGCCTTCAGCGCGCCGATCGCTTTCGACGCGGCGCCGGGGACGCCGGCGGGCGCGATCCAGGTGTACACCCGCAGCGCGCGGGACGGCAGCATACAGGATCTGGTCGAGGTTCCCGTCCTGTTCTGACGGGCCCCGCGCAAATGAAAAACGCCAAACCGCGCATTCTGCGGTTTGGCGTTTTCGCCGTTGGGGCGATCTGATTTCGTCGATCATGCGTGCAAATGGCATGCCGCCCAGTGCCCCGGCCGCACTTCGCGGAACGCGGGCGCCTCCTGAGCGCAGCGCTCCTTCGCGTGAGGACAACGCGTCCGGAACGGACAGCCGCTCGGCGGATTCATGGGATTGGGGAGCTCCCCCCGCAAAATGATCCGCTCCTTCTTCGCTTCGGCTTCGGGATCCGGAATCGGAATGGCGGACAGCAGCGCTTGGGTGTAGGGATGCTGGGGATCATCATACAGATCTTCGCTGCGCGCCAATTCCACAATTTTGCCCAGATACATGACGGCGATGCGGTCGCTGACGTACTTGACCATCGCCAGATCGTGGGCGACGAACAGGTAGGTCAGCCCCATCTTTTTCTGCAGGTCGATCAGCAGATTCACGATCTGCGCCTGAATGGACACGTCGAGCGCGGAGATCGGCTCGTCGCACACGATAAACTCCGGCTCGACCGCGAGCGCCCTTGTAATGCCGATCCGCTGCCGTTGTCCGCCCGAAAATTCATGGGGATACCGTGAAGCGTGCTCGGCGCTGAGACCGACAAGCTCCAGCAGTTGTTCCACCCTGTATTTCCGCTCGGTCCGGCTCTTCACCAATCCGTGGATATCGAGGGCCTCGCCGATGATGTCCAGCACGGTCATCCTCGGATTGAGCGACGCGTACGGGTCCTGGAAAATCATCTGCATCTTGCGGCGGAACGCTTTCAGCCCGGAACGCTTGAGCCGCGTAATATCCGTCCCGCCGATCAGCACCCGTCCGCTCGTCGGTTCATACAGGCGGATGACCGTGCGGCCGGCGGTCGTCTTGCCGCAGCCGGATTCGCCGACCAATCCCAGCGTCTCGCCTTTTTGAATGGTGAATTGGATGCCGTCCACCGCTTTGAGCACCCGGCGTCTCCCCACGGGAAAATATTTGGTCAAACCATGGACTTCGATAAACGGCTGGCTCATGCGTCCGCCTCCTTCCCGCCGACCACCGCCGCCGCTTTTTCACCGGCGGACTGCAGCCAGCACCGCACGCTCTGGGTTTCGCTGATTGCGGTCCAATCCGGGTCTTGCCGTTCGCAAATGCGCATGGCCGATTCGCACCGGCTGCAGAAGCCGCAGCCTTGCGGAGGTTGAATCATGTCGGGCGGCGTTCCGTAAATCGGAATGAGCGGTTCGTCCTTCGGCTGATCAAGCCGCGGCAGCGACTTCAGCAATCCCTTGGTGTAAGGATGCTGCGGATTTTTGAAAATTTCCCACTTGGTTCCCGTTTCCACAATTTGACCGGCATACATGACGATCACGCGGTCGCACAGATCGACCACGACCCCCAGGTCGTGCGTGATCAGGATAATGGAAGTATTCGTATTCTGCTGGAGCTCCTTCATAAACTGCATGACCTGCGCCTGAATCGTCACATCCAGCGCGGTCGTCGGCTCGTCGGCGATGAGCAGCGCCGGGTTGCAGGCGAGCGCGATGGCGATCATCACCCGCTGGCGCATGCCGCCGGACATTTGGTGCGGATATTGCTTCATCCGTGTTTCCGGATCGGGAATGCCGACCATGGCGAGCAATTCGATCGCCCGCGCTTTCGCGGCGGATTTGCGCAGACGCTGGTGCTTGATCAGACTTTCCATGATCTGCATGCCGATCGTCATCGTCGGATTCAGCGATGTCATCGGGTCCTGAAAAATCATGCCGATCTTGTTGCCGCGCACTTTCTGCATCTCTTTCTCGGAGATCGTCAGCAAATCTCTGCCCTCGAAAATCACGGAACCGCTTTTGAACTTCCCCGGCGGCATGGCGATCAGGCGCATGATCGCTTGCGCGGTGACGCTTTTGCCGGAACCGGATTCGCCGACGATCGCCACCGCTTCCCCTTCGCACACGTGGAAGCTCACGCCCCGCACCGCCTCGACTTCACCGCCGTATACCTCAAACGACACGCGCAAATCGCGCACTTCCAAAATCGTTTTGCCCATGACCGCAACCTCCTGTCCGTTACGATTTCCGCATGACCGGGTCGAACGCGTCCCGCAGCCCGTCTCCGAACACATTGAAGGCGAACATCGTCAGGCTCAGAAACAGAGCCGGGAAAAATTCCCGCCACGGATAAACCGTGAGCGCGTTGATCCCGTCATCCAGCATCGTCCCCCAGGAAGCGACGGGAGACTGAACGCCCAGTCCCAGGAAACTGAGAAACGCTTCGGTGAAAATCGCGCTGGGAACGGAGAGCGTCAGGGTCACAATAATCGGCCCCATGGCGTTCGGGATCAGATGGCGAAACAGAATGCGCATGGAACTTGCTCCGAGCGACCGGGAGGCCAGCGCGTATTCCTGGTTTTTGAGCTGCATGATTTGCCCGCGCACGATCCAGGCCATATTGATCCAACCGGTAATGGACATGGCCACGATGATGGTGGTCAGGCTTGGCTCCATCACCACCAGCAGCATGATCACCACGAGCAAATACGGTATCGCGTACAGGATTTCCGCGATCCGGTTCATCACTTCGTCCACTTTTCCGCCATAGTACCCCATGATGCCGCCGTAGACGACGCCGATCACCAGATCGATCAAGGCGGCCGCGACGCCGACGAACAGGGACACCTGCGCGCCTTTCCACGTTCGCACGAACATGTCCCGTCCGAGGTCGTCCGTTCCGAACCAATGGTTCCAGCTCGGCGGCTGGTTCGTGTTTTCCAGGTCGTTGGTGAAATGGTCATGGGGCGAGATGATCGGAACAAAGATGGCCAGCAACGTGATCAGGATGATGATGACAAGCCCGGTCATCGCCAGCTTGTTGCTGAACAGGCGATAGCGGATATGCTGCCAGGTGGACATGCTTTTACGCTCGATGCGTTCTTTTCCGGACGGATCGCGTCCGATGGGCGCAAACAGATCGACGTTCGCCTGCACGACGGTGTTGGTATTGCCTTCGATGCGCACGATGGGATCACGCCACCTTTTTCGTAAAGTTTCTCATCCGCGGGTCCACCAACGCGTATGCGATGTCCGCCAGGAATCGGCATACCATCAGCAAGACGGCGTAAAACACCGTGATCCCCATGATCAGCGGGTAGTCCCGGTCGACGACGCTTTGCACGAAAAACTTGCCCATGCCGGGTATCGCGAAGATCGCTTCGATGACGACGGAACCGGTAATGACGCCCGCGACCAGATAGCCCAAATACGTGACGACAGGCAGCATCGAATTGCGAAGGGCGTGCCGCCACACGATCAGATGCCCGGGCAGGCCTTTGGCTTTCGCCGTCCGGATGAAATCGGCGTGCAGCACCTCGGTCATGGTGGTGCGAATCAATCGGGCGATAAAGGCGATCGAAGCGGAAGAAAGCGCGATCGTCGGAAGTACGTAATCCAGCGGACGCTCAAGCCCCGCCACGTTGAACAGGCGGAATTTCACGGCGAACAGGTATTGCAGGAGCGGCGCCATCACCATGCTGGGAACGGCGAGTCCGATCACCGCCAGCACCATCGCCAGATTGTCCAGAAACTTTCGGTGATGCAGGGCGGCGATAATGCCCAGCACGCAGCCCGCGATGACCGAGGTGATCACCGACACGACGCCGAGACGGAGCGAATATTTGAAGGAATCGGCGATGATTTTGTTGACGGAATAGAAGCGCTTTTTCATGGAAATGCCCAGATCGAATTTCAGCAGATTTTTAAGGTAGATGCCGTATTGCTGGATCAGCGGTTTGTCCAGACCGTAGTAGGCTTCGAGATTTTTTTGGATTTGGGGTGTGGTTGCCTTCTCTCTTTGCAAGGGGCTGCCGGGAACCGCGTTCATGAGCACGAACGTGGCGGTGACCAGCACGAACAGCGACACGATCATAAAGACGAATTTCTGCAGGATGAAGCGGACCATGGAGTTCACCACCCTTTTGCCAAAATTCAAAAGGGTATATATAGGGACTATATATACCCTTTTGTTCATTGCCGTCACGATATGAATTCGATTATGGCTTGCCGCCTCATTGTCTGTCGCCGAAAACCCAGTTGAGATAGCCGGCGTAGTCCGAGACGACGTCCACAATGCCGGGCTTAATCATCGTCACCGTTGTGTAGTAGTAGATCGGCAGGATCGCCATGTCGTCGGCGATCGCGATTTTTTCCGCCTCCGCGATGTTGGCCATGACCGTTTTTTCATCGGAGGATGCGATCGCCTGTTCCAGCAGTTGGTCGACTTGGGGGTTGGCGTAAGCACCGTCGTTGTTGCCGGACTTGGAGTGAATCAGGTCGTACGAGAAACTGATCGGATGGTTGTAGTCCGCACCCCAGCCGGCGCGGGCGATATCGTACTGCAGCGCGTCCCGCGTTTCCAGGAACGTGCCCCATTCCTGGTTGCCGAGCTTCACCTCCACGCCCAGGTTCTTGCGCCATTGGTCCACGATCGCTTCCGCGATCGCCTTATGGCCCTCGTTGGTGTTGTAAAGCAGCGTAACTTCGGGGAATTTGGAAAGCCCCTCTTCCTGCAGGCCTTCGGCGAGCAGTTTTCTCGCTTCTTCCACATTCTCCTGGAAGTAACCGCTGTCCGGGTACAGTTCACGGAACGATTTGCCTTCCACGCCTCTGATGCTGGGCGGAACGAGGGCGAACGCCGGCTCTTGATTCGCTTTCGTCACGTTGTCGATGATGGCTTGCCGATCGATGGCCATCGCGAACGCTTTGCGGATTTTGGCGTTGCTGAACGGTTTTTTGGTCGTATTGAAGATGTAGTAGTACGTGGAAGCGATCGGCATGACCTTCGCTTCGCCGCTTTGAAGCGCTTGCGTCACCTGATCCGTCGGCACCGATCCCGCCTGGGCGCCGATCCAGTCGATCTCGTCCGTCTTGAACAGGTTGAAGACGGTGGAGTCTTCTTCAACCATCAAGACCGTCACTTTGTCAAAGTTGATCTTGTCCTTGTTGTAGTAGTCCGGATTTTTCTCGAGCACCAGCTTGCCGCCGTGCTGCCATTCGGTTACCTTGAACGGGCCGTTGGTGACGAGCGTTTTGATGTCGGTCGCCCAATCCGGTCTGCCTTCGACGACGTTTTTGTTGACCGGCCAGTAGGAGCTGTGGGCGAGGATGTCCAGGAAGTAAGGCGTCGCGCTTTCCAGCTTCACTTCCAGCGTGTAGTCATCCAGCGCCTTGACACCGACCTCGTCGGCCGAAGCCTCGCCGGCGTTGTATTTCTCGCCGTTTTCCAGGTAGTATAGCATGTACGCGTAGTCGGCCGCGGTCTCCGGCGCCAGCGTGCGTTTCCAGGAATATTCGAAATCGTGGGCGGTCACCGGATCCCCATTGGTCCATTTCGCCCCCTGATGCAGCTTGAAGGTGTAGGTCTTGCCGTCGGCGGAAACCACGATGGACTCGGCCAGCGCCGGTTCGGAAATTCCTTCGGGGTTCAAGCGAAACAAACCTTCATACAACCCCAGACCCAAAATGTAAGACTGCGAGTCCGTAGACAGCGCCGGATCCAGGCTCGGCGGTTCGCTGCTGATAGTGAAACGGAATTCCTTGAGCCCACCCGTTGGTTCGGCATTGGGTTCGTCACCGGTTTGGGTGTTGGTGCTCGGCGAATTGCCGCTTGGCGGTGCGGTTTCGCCGCCGTTTTGGTTTTGGCCGCCGTTATTGTTGTTGCCGCTGGTACAGGCGGCGAGCAGCGTTCCGACGAGCGCCATTGTCAGCACCGCTGATAAGATGGAGCTCCACTTCATCTTGGAAATCTTCCACATACGTCAAGATTCCTCCAATTTTTGTCAAATTTGAGAGTTTACTATTAATATAAAATTATTATAAATAACTATAATAATTGCATCAATATTCAGATTTTGTTATATCGTGTAAATTCATGTCTAAATCTTGCTATATGAGGCGAAAAAAAGACCGCCGAATGATCGGCAGTCCAAACCGTGCATACTAGGGTATATCTTGCTGCGCATAACGGATGCGGCCCGTCCGAGATATGCGAAAACCATGCTCTTGATGTTCATGGAATCTCCACAACTCCTGGCCCGAAATGGTCATGCGGTCCGAAGGCGCGCGTTCTACGATGAAATCATGAGGGTGAGGGGAGGCGGAGAACCGATGCGGATGCGGAAAGCGGCGGGAATCCTCGCGGCGGCGTTCGTGCTGCTCGCGGTTCTTGCGGCATGTTCGCGCGAGAACTTGCAGCAGATCGGTCTGGTCGGCATCGAAGCGTCGTTCGAGATCGAGCCGGCGCAAGCCCGGGCCGGTGAAGCCGTACAGATGAAAGCGGTGTTTACCGGCGTCGAACTGGACGAAAATGCAAACGTGCAGTTCGTTGTCATCGCGGACGGTGAGCCGACCACGGTGAAACACCGTTACGAAGGCGACAATACGTTCACGGCCGAGTACCGGTTCGAGCAGCCGGGCGAATATGACATCGATCTTCATCTGTACTACGAGGACGTCCATATCTACAAGAAGAAACAGGTGACCGTGCAATGACGCGGACGAGCCTTGCCCGCGGGATGAGGCGGACCGCCGCCCTTCTGGTGATCGGCGCGGCGCTGGCGGCCCGGCCGGCGGGCGCGGCGGACACGGGGGAGCCAAGGCCGCTTCAGCCGCTCATTGACGCGGCGCCGGAGGGGGCGGTGCTGCGCCTTGCGCCGGGCGAGTATGCCGGGCCGGCCGTCATCGGCAAGCCGCTGACGGTGGAAGCGGAGGCGGAAGGCGCCGTGACGGTTGCGAGCGCGGACGAGCGTCCCGCGATCGCCGTTACGGCGGCGGGCGTCACCGTCCGCGGGCTTCGGATCGAGCAAGCGGGCGGTCGAGACAGCCCGGCGGTGCTCGTCACGGCTCGCGGGGCGGCGCTCGAAGGGCTCGACATCGTGACGGACGGCTACGGCATCCGCCTCGAACGGGCCGACCGGTCGGTCGTGCGCGGCAGCATGGTCCGTTCTTCCCGGCCGTCCGGCGGCCGGTTCACGGAGCGGCGGAACGGCATCGATCTGTACGAGACGCATGACGCGGTAATCCAGGACAACACGGTCGCGTCGATGTATGACGCCATCTATATCGAGAACAGCGACAACGTGCGGATCACGGGCAACGCGGTCGAGTCGTCGCGGTACGGCATCCACGTCATGTACTCGGACGGCACGGTGATTGCCGGCAATGACGGCCGCATGAATGTCACCGGCGCGATGGTGATGACGGTGGACGGCGTGCTGCTTGAGGGGAACATTTTTGCGAAGCAGAGCGAGAATGTCAACTCCCAGGGCATCCTGCTGTTCGCGGCCAAAAATTCGGTCGTGCGCGGGAACGTCGTTTCCGGCAACCGGGTCGGCATTTACGTGGAAGGATCCGTCGACAACCGGATCGAGAACAACGAGATTCTGGACAATTTCATGGGGATGCAGCTTCTCGATTCCGAAGGGAACGCCGTCACGGGCAACCAATGGATCGGGAACGTGGCGGATGCCGGCGCGCAGCGCAGCGGAGCGAACCGGATCGAGCGGAATTTCTGGGATTCGTTCAGCGGCGTCGATGCGGACGGCGACGGCGCCAGCGACCTGCGCTATGCCGTCAATCCGTTCTTCCTGTCGGTCACGGAGCGTCGGCCGGTGTTCCAGCTGCTGTTCCAATCGCCGGGGATGAAGTTTCTGGAGGGGTTGTACGGTGCGGACCGGAGCGGGTGGGCGGTTGACGCCGCGCCGCTCATGGAGCCCGCGCGGGAGACGGACAGGACAAGCCGGGAATCGGGACGGGCCGCAGGAGCCGCAGGCGCGCTTCTGCTTGCGGCGGCCTGCGCCGTCATGATCATTTCGAGGAGGAGAACGACATGAGGAATCGGCGGATGACCTTGGCACTCGCGATCATCATGGCAGCCGTCCTTAGTGTGGCATGCGGCCGCAGCGAATATTCGGCGCGTGCGGTGAACGAGGAGACGGACCGGTGCGCGCAATGCAACATGGCTGTGGCGGACGACGCCCATGCGACGCAGATCGTGATGAAAGACGGACGGACGCTCATGTTCGACGATATCGGATGCATGTACGCCTGGCTGGCGGAACACGGCGACGGCGATGTCGGCGCGTCCTTCGTCCGTGACTATCACGGCCTCCAATGGGTCAAGACGGAGAAGGCGTACTTCGTCTACGACGCGTCGTTCAAGACGCCGATGGCGTACGGCGTGCTGTCGTTCGCGGACAAGGCGGACGCCGAGGCGTTCATCGCGGAGCAGGGCAAGGGCGTGCTCATGGCGGCGGACGAACTCCCGGATCATGCGTGGAAAGTGAATCGCGATATGGGACAAGCGCATGGCGAGGGCGCGCATGGGGACGATGGCACGCATGGCCGCGGCGCCGGCCATGGCGACGGCGGCGGCCACGGCCGGGAAGCCGGCGGGGATGCGCATGAAGGCGGAGCCGGGGCATGACGCAAATGCTGCAGGTGGCGGGCCGGGAAATCCGGATGGGCTTCCGCAATCCGTGGGCTTATTCGTTCCTGGCCCTGTTCGCCCTGTTCATGCTCGCCCTGCTGCTGATCAACCGGCAGGGATACGTGCAGGGGTATTCCGGCGTGACAGGCACGATGCTGAATCTGATCCTGTACCTGCTGCCGCTCATGACGCTGATGCTGGGCTCCTTCTCCCTCACGGGTGAAAAAGAAGACGGCGGATGGGAACTGCTCTCCACCTACCCGCTGACAACCGGCGCCTACCTGATCGGCAAGTACATCGGCCTTGCCGTCGTGCTGCTCGCCATCGCGGCGTTCGGCTTCGGCCTGGCGGGCGTCGCGGGCTGGGCGGCGGGCGGCGGTTTCGGTTTCCGGACTTATGTCGTGCTGCTTGCGTTTTCTTTTTGCCTCGCGCTGATGTATCTTGCGGTGTCGCAGCTGGTCGGCGCGCTGGCGCGCAACCGGTGGCAGGCGCTGACCATCTCGGCCGCCGTCTGGTTCTTCACGGTCATGGCCTGGCCGGCGCTCCTGATCGCGGTGCTCGGCATGCTGCCGTATCCGTGGATCAAGCCGGGCGTGTCGATGCTGACGTTGTTCAATCCGGCGGAGCTGGCCCGGCTGCTTGCCGTCATCAAGCTCGGCGGCGGCTCGATGCTCGGGGCGGACTACACGGAGTGGGTGACGTGGATCCGCGGCGGGAGCGGGACGATGGTGTTCACGGTCGTCTGTCTGGCCTGGGTCGCCGTCTGCCTCGGCCTGGCCGGATGGCTCTGGGAGAGGGGGCGGAGGCATGGCTGAACCGGTGCTGGTGATGGAACATGTGCGGAAGTCGATGCGCCGGCAGGAAGTCATCAAGGACTTCACCCTGCAGGCGGAAGCGGGGCGGGTGATCGCGCTGCTCGGCGGCAACGGCGCGGGCAAGAGCACAATTCTCAGGTTGATCGCCGGCATCCTGCACCCGGACGCGGGAGAGATTCGCGTCGGCGGGCTGCGCTGGAAGGACGGCCGGCTGCGGTACGCCGAGCGGGTCGGCTACATGCCCGACGATTACCGGTTCCCCGGCGGGCTGACGGCGATGGAGACGATGACGTTCTGGGCGAAGCTGCGCGGGCTGCCGAAGAGCCGGGCGGCCGAGGCGCTGGCCGAGGTCGGGCTGTCGGACACGGGGACGAAGCCGGTGGCGTCGTTCTCGAAGGGGATGCGGCAGCGCGTCCTGTTCGCGCAGGCGCTGCTCGCGCGGCCGCCGCTCGTCCTGCTGGACGAGCCGACGAACGGCCTCGATCCCTTCTGGATGGAGAGCTTCATCCGGCTCGTGCGGGAGGCGGCGGGGCGGGGGCAGACGGTGCTGTTCTCGACGCACCAGCTCGAGATCGCGGAGGCGGCGGCCGACCGGATCGTCTTCCTGCGGGACGGCGTGGCGATGTTCGACAGCGGCGCGGGGCAGAACGGCGCGGACGGGCCGGAGACGCTGCGCGAGGCGTTCGCCCGGATGTACGGCATTCCGCTCAGGCGGTGAAACGAAAGAGGCTCGGCCTTGAGGGATTCAGGGACCGAGCCTTTTGGTTTTACTTGCGCAGCAGCAGATACAGGAAGTACGGCGCGCCGATCAGCGCCGCCATCGTGCCGGCCGCGATGCCCTCGGGCTGGGCGACGTTGCGCCCGATCGTGTCCGCGACGAGCAGCAGCCAGCCGCCGACGAGGATCGAGATCGGGAGGGATAACTGGTGGCGCGGCCCGACGAGCCGCTTGGCGATATGCGGCGCCATCAGGCCGACGAATACGATGCTGCCGGCCATCGCGACGGCGGACGCGGCCAGCGCGACGGCGGCCAGCAGCAGCGCGGCGCGCTCGCGCGTGAGCGGCACGCCGATGCCGATCGCTTCCGATTCCCCGAGTTCCAGCAAATTCAGGCGGCGCGCTCTGTGCAGCACGAACGGCACGAGCACGACCAGCCACGGCAGCAGCGCCAGGATGAACGGCCAGTCCGCGCCCCAGATGCTGCCGGCCCGCCACTTCGAGATGAAATCGACCTTCTGCGGCTCGGCTGCCGAGATCATCACGACCATGAGGCCGTTCAGTGCGATGGAGCTGCCGGCGCCGATCAGCACCAGCCGGAGCGGGTGCAGGCCGGATCCGCGGCGGTACGCCGCCAGCCAGATCAGGATGGCGGCGGCCAGCGCGCCGGCGAAGGCGATGGCCGGCACCAGATAGAGGAACAGGCCGGCATCGATCGGGAAGAACAGGTAGTACAGCGTAACCGCGACGCCTGCGCCGGCATTGATGCCGATGATGCCGGGATCGGCCAGCTCGTTGCGGCTGACCCCCTGCAGGATGGCGCCGGACAGCGCCAGCGCCATGCCGGCGAGCAGCGTGATCACGATGCGCGGCAGCCGGATCGAGAACAGCACGAATTCTTCCTTGAACGTCCCCTGGCCGAGGAAGGTCGGAATGAGCCGGTCGAAGGACAGCGAAGCATAGCCGAGGCCCATGCTGACGACCGCGGTGGCCGCGGTCAGGCCGAGCAGGCCAAGCAGCCAGAGGCGCTGTTTCCGGACGAGCGCCTTCGGAATCATGAGCGCTGCCCCCCTCTCCGCGCGATGATCAGGAAGAACGGGATGCCGAGCACGGCGATGATCGCTGCCGTCGGCGTCTCATAAGGCTTGCTGATCGTCCGGGCGAGCGTGTCGGCGAGCAGCAGCAGCGAGGCGCCCGCCACCGCCGCCATCGGCAGGACGCGCCGATAGTCCGTGCCGACGAGCGCCCGCGCGATATGCGGCACCATCAGGCCGATGAACGCCATGCTGCCGACAAGGGCGACGGATACGCCGGCCAGCAGGATGACGACGGCGGACAGCGCCGCCTTGACGAGGGCGGTGCGCTGGCCGAGCCCGGCGGCGACTTCTTCGCTCAAGGACAGCACCGTCAGCTGACGGGCGTACAGAAACGCGGCGATCAGGCCGGCGGCGACGGTCGGGACGACGATGGCGAGCTGCCGCCAGGTCGTGCCCATGATGCCGCCCGCCGTCCACATCGAGACGTCCTTCGTCACCTTGAAGGCGATGCCGATCGCCTCGGCGAGGGCGTACAGGAAGAACGTGACAGCCGCCCCGGCCAGCACGAGCCGGAGCGGGGACCAGCCGTCCCTGCGCGAGGCGCCGAGGCCGAGGACGAGCAGCATGCCGAACGCTGCGCCGATCCAACCGGCGACGGTCATGCCGAAGTAGCCGAGCGCGGGGAAGAACGCGAACCCGACGGCGAGCGCCAGGTTCGCGCCCGCCGTAATGCCGAGCAGCCCGGGGTCGGCGAGCGGATTGCGCGTCATCCCCTGCATGATCGCGCCTGCGGCGGCCAATGCGGCGCCGACGACCATCGCGGCGATCTCCCGCGGCAGCCGGATTTCCCGGATGATCAGAATCTGATCATTGACCTCCCGGGAGAAAAGAGCTTGCCAGACATCACGGAAAGGGATGTTCGCCGCGCCGTACACGAGCGACACGACGAACATCCCTGCCATGACCGCGACGCCGGCGGCCATCGTCCATCCGTATGCGGCCCTGCGCGGGCGCCCCGGAACGTTCATCACGAAGCGTCATCCTCTCCGTCACGGGCTGTTCAGGAAGAAATCTTCGAACAGCTCCAGCTGCATCTCCAGGGTGTAGGGGTCGGAGAACGAAGAGCCTTCCCCGGTCATTTCGAGCACCCGGCCGTTCTTCACGGCGGGAATGTTCTTGTACGTTTCGGTGTCCTGGAACGACAAGTCGGCGTTCGAATATTTGCTGATGATCAGATAGTCGCCGACGAATTCCGGCAGCACTTCCGGAGACAGCGCGTAGTAGCCGGATGCCAGCGCGTTCTCCTTCACTTTCTCCGGCATGCCGAGCTTCATTTCCTGATAGAGCAGCTCCGTGCCGCGCGCCCAGTTGTCGCCGAACACGTAGATCGCCTTGTCATACACTTCGATGACGGTGACCGTGGCGTCCTCGCCGATTTTCTCGCGGATTTTCGCGCCGGCTTCTTCCAGACGCTTCCGGAAACCTTCGACCCATTCCCGGGCTTCCTGCTCCTTGTTGACCGCCTTGCCGACCTCGATGTGCATGTCGAAAATGTTGAGCGCGCCCCAGGTGTACGAGACGGTGGGTGCAATCTGGCTCATCTTGTCAAGGTTCTTGGTGGTCGACAGCGCGATGATCAGGTCGGGCTCAAGCTCGATGATTTTCTCCAGACCTTCTTCGGACACTTCCTCGACATCCTTCAGCTGCTCGGCGAACTGCGGGGCGCTCTTCGACCATACGTCGGTGCCGATCACGGGCACGCCGAGATGCATGAGGTTGCCGGTGAAGCCGGACAGGGAGATGACCCGCTGAGGATCTGCGGGAACTTCGATCGGTCCGGTCTCCGATTCGTAGGTGATGGTGCCGCTCTGTGCGGGCTGCTCATTCCCCCGGGCGGATTGCGGGTTCTCCTGCGCCGGCGGTTGATTTTCCCGGGCCGACTGCTGATTCCCGCCGCCGCATGCGGTGACGGCGAGCGCCAGCACCAGCAGGACGGGGAACAAAATGTTGCGCATGATGCTCCACTCCTCAACTTGCTATGTATGTTGATGGTTTGACGAAATGATAATGATTATCAGTTTCGACAATATGATGATAGCGGCCGGAAGAAAGGTTGTCAATGACATTCCGGCAGCGCGGCGGACGGGAAGGGGATGGACCCGGCTGCGGCGAACGGATATGCACATAGGTACGGGAGGGATCGGCATGAGCGAGAAGGATGTCGTCGCCCGGACGGCCGAACCGGTGACGACCGGAAGGATGGTGCGCGATCTCCGGCGGCTCGGGGTCGAAGACGGGGATGTGCTGCTTGTCCATTCGTCGCTGTCGAGCATCGGCTGGGTGTGCGGCGGACCGCAGGCGGTCGTGGATGCGCTGCTCCGCGCGGTCGGCGGGGAGGGGACGCTGGTCATGCCGGCGCAAACCGGCGACTGGAGCGATCCGGCCGAATGGCAGAATCCCCCGGTGCCGGCGGACTGGCACGAAATCATTTACCGGGAGTGGCCCGCGTTCGATCCGGATGTGACGCCGACGCGCGGGATGGGGCGGATCGCCGAGTTGTTCCGCACGTATCCGGGGACGAAGCGGTCCGGCCATCCCCAGGTGTCGTTCTGCGCGAACGGGCGGCATGCGGATGCGATCGTGTCGGAACATCCGCTCACCCCGCAGTTCGGCATGCCCTCGCCGCTCGGCAAAATGTACGGCATGCGGGCGAAGGTGCTGCTGCTCGGCGTCGGCTACCATGCCTGCACCAGCTTTCATCTGGCCGAAACCCGGCTCCCTTCGATGCCGGTCAAGCGGATGGGGGCGGCGATCCGGGAAAACGGCGAGCGGGTGTGGCGGTGGTTCGAAGACTATGCCTACGACGCGGATGATTTCAACCGGATCGGCAGGGAGATGGAAGGCAGCATTTCCGTGCGGAAAGGGACGGTCGGACAGGCGGAATGCCGGCTTTTCGACATGAAGGAGGCGGTGGACTTCGCCGCGCAATGGATGGCGGAGAACCGGTGAAACGGCGAAATGGAACCTGAGCGGTTCCATTTCGCGTTTCTATGGTTTCTATGGTTTCGATGGGAAGGGGAGTGGAGCCAATCCTGGATCAGTATGCGGTCCAGCCCGCGTCGGCCGTCACGACCGCGCCGTTCACGAAGCTTGCGTCGTCCGAAGCGAGGAACAGCGCGACGGCCGCGATCTCTTCCGGCTCGCCCGCGCGCGGGTTGTTGCTTGCGCCGGACATGGCCTTGCCCATGCCGAATTGGCTCGGGTTGTTCATCGTCGTGCCGATGTTCGTGTTCACGCCGCCTGGCGCGATCGCGTTGCAGCGGATGCCGTATTCGGCGTACTGGAAGCCGACGTTCTTCGTAAAGCCGATGACGGCGTGCTTCGAAGCCGTGTAGGTTGCGCCCGCCCGGGAACCTTGCAGGCCGCCGATCGAGGCGATATTGACGATGGCGCCGCTTCTCTTCTCCATGAATATCGGCAGCACTCTGCGGGTTGTCCGCATCGGACCGGTCGTATTCACCGCGAAGACGCGTTCCCACAGCTCGTCGGTGATTTCCGCCGCCGGGACGAAGTTGTCCATGATGCCGGCGTTGTTGATCAGGATGTCGACGGTGCCGTACGTCGAAACGGCCGTATCGACGAGGTTCCGCACGTCTTCTTCCTTGGCGACGTTGGCCGCCGCGGCGATGGCCGTGCCGCCTTTCGTTTCGATGCCCCGGACCACGGCCTGCACGCCTTCGGCATTGAGATCGGATGCGACGACTTTGGCGCCTTCCTGCGCGAACCGTTCGGCGATGGCTTTGCCCATGCCGGATGCCGCGCCGGTGACGATGGCGACTTTGCCGGACAGTTTCATACCGGTATGCCTCCTCGCTCTTCGTTTGATTTCATGGTAGCAAATGTTGGACATCGTCCGTTGTGACCGGCATCACTGCGCGAGGAGGGGGCATGTGCTATGCACGGTTCAGCCGGAGCCGCGCAGTTCAATCGGCTTTGCGGCCGATGAGCACGGCCAGATCGATCGTCACCTCGAGCTGGTCCAGCTCGGCAATGCGCTGCAGGGCCTCTTCGCCGGCCTGCCAGCTCAGCGGCGTCATCGCGGCGAGGTGCGGCAGCAGCGGCCGGTCCAGCCGGACGCGGCAGCGGAGCCGGTCCTCGTCGACCCGTGCGAACCGTTCCCGGAAATGCGCCTTCGCCCGGCTGCCGGCGGTGACCGGCCGATCCGCATCCGGCTGCAGCAGCCGCCTGAGTTCGATAAGGTAATCGGGTTCGGGGATTACCTTCAATACGATGCCGCCGGGCGCCAGCAGCCGGCTGAACTCCCCATAGTTGGCAGGAGAGAGGATGTTGAGGACGGCGTCGAAACAGCCGGCGCCCAGCGGACTGCGGGCCAGATCCCCGACGCACCAGAGCAGCTCCGGATACGATCGCGCAGCCATTTCCACGCCTTCCTTCGCGAGGTCGATGCCCACACCCCGAATAGCATGCCCCGTTTCCGCCGCGATCTTGCCGCGGATGCGGGCCAGATGCGAGCCTTCCCCGGAGCCCGCGTCGAGCAGGAGGATAGGGGACTTGCCGCCGCAAGATTGCAGGATCTTCGCCGCCGCAAGTTCATGGAGCGGATCGTACAGTCCGCCGAGCAGCACCGCCCTGCGGGATTGGAACAGCCGCTTGTCATATTTCGCGCGCGCCGGGCGCGTCAGCAGATTGATGTATCCGTGCTTCGACAGGTCGAACGTGTGGCGGGCCGGGCAGACGATGCTCCGGCGGTCCAGCCGGACGGTCTGTCCGCAGACCGGGCAGCGGAGCAGCGCGGCAACGGCCGCCTCCGGGCCGTTCTGTGCGGAATGGTAAGCGGTCATGATTGGAAGCCTCCCGGTCCCATCATAGCATGCCAAGTGTATATGGCAGTAACAAATAATAAAGGCCACAATTTGGTGGCCAACAATGTAATTTCTTTTTGACATTTTGTCAATATCTGAATACAATGAAATTGGAACTGAACCCAAGCCAGACTTGGTAGTAGGCTCCACCCGGCCCTTACGGGCCTTTTATTTTTGCCTATTCAAACGTAAACTATACCATTTGGATCTGTTCGCGAAGCAACTTTGCATAAGATACTATTATATCTTCTGAAATAATTTTGCGCCTTTTTGGAACGTATACAGGAATTTGGTTGATGCATTTGGTACAAAAAGTAGGCATTTACATCTACTAGTTGGTGTATAAAGGAATTAGCAGAATCTTTAAAGTAAGGATCTTCTATGATTCGGATAGTTTGTAGCATTCTATACCCTGGGGCGCCCAAATTGGGCACAGGGTTATATCTTCTCATTTTTCTAACCAGACCCGTTAATTTTTTGTTGTCAGTTTGATCTGGTATGATAATAGCCTTATCCCTGTCTCTACCATGGCCATTTGGAAAGTTACCATATTGTATTGTATTGTCGATTCTTTGAATTAAGCGACTCCATGCTTTTTCAAAAACATCATATGTGGATGGTTTCCCAAGTTTTCTGACGACTACATTGACTAAGCGGATGTAACCTAAATTCTCCTGAAAATCAATTGCTTTTTTACAAATTTGAAGTCTTTCGTGTTTTGGGATTCGTGCCAACTTGCCAGGCTTCGAAAAGAAGTGTGCAGCGTGTATCTCTTCTCTTAATTTAAGACCATAGAAACTCCGCATATCTGAACGGAATTGTAATACATCATCCAACAAGTTTTCCCATTGTGACTCATGTACTACCAATGCACTCAGTACAAAAAATTGTGTAGGTGAATTTGTGAGTCCGATATCCCCACTCTCATCTACGTAAACCAGGTACATTGGCGACGTCTCCTGTTAAATAATGTATTTACTGATCTGATTATATCAATTTCGACAATTTTCACAACCTTCGCGATTGCTACTAGATATTTTCTCAGCGGGCGGCAGCCGCGGCGAGCGCGTCGGCGAAGGCCGAGAGCCGCTCATCGCCGCTGTCCGCCGACCGCCGGACGAGCCACAGCTCGTTCACGGCCGGTGTATCCGGCTCATGCAACACGTGGAGGCGTCCCGCCTTGATCTCATCGCGGATCAGGTAATCCGGCAGCACGCTGACGCCGAACCCGCGCAGCACCATCGTCTTGATGACCCGCAAGTCGGGGACGACGCAGTCCGGCAGAATCGCGCAGCGGACGCCGAATGCCTGCATCCAGTAGCGGCGGATCATCGGCAGGTCGGAGCCGTAGCTGATCCAACGCTCCTTCTCCAGCGCGGCCCGGATCGCTTCTCTGCCCGCGCCGCGCGGCACGTCGAGCGGCCGGGCGCCGACCGGCAGGAACGTCTCGACGGCGAGCCGGGAGAAGACAAGCCCGGTCGTCGCCACATGCTGCGTGGCCACGAGCAGGTCGAGCTCGCCGTCCTGCAGAAGGCGCAGCAGCGGGCGCGTCTCGCCGAACGTGAAGATCAGCCGGTACGGCGAGTCCGGCAGCGCGGGGATGATCCGCTCGTGCATGAACTCGGACGGTCCGCCGAGACGGAGGACGGGCGCCCGTCCCGGCAGCTTGAAGGCGTCGTCCACCCGTTCCAGGCGGTCGACGGCCGGCGCGATCTGCGCGTAGAGCTGCTTCGCGCGCTCGGTCGGCACCATGCGGCGGGGCGTCCGGCGGAACAGCGGCTCCCCGATCTCGGCCTCGAGCGCGGCGAGATGCCGGCTGAGCGCCGGCTGGGTCATGTACCGGGACGCCGCGGCGGCGGAGACGGAGCCGTGGCGGTAGATCGCGACGAAGGAACGGAACCATTCGAAGTCAGCCATAAAAATTTTAATACCACCATGCATTTTTCTTTATTTGGATTATAGCAGTCGATGGCATACACTGAAAGCGTGGCAGCCGGCTGCATGCATATTCCATGGTGGAAAGAGGGATGGATGGTGGCCCAACGACATGTGCTCATGGTGGTGACGAGCCACGGCGAAATGCCGACGGGCGAACGGACGGGGATCTGGCTGTCCGAGTTCGCCGAGCCGTATGAAGTGTTCCGCGCGTCCGGGTTCAAGATTACGGTTGCAAGCATCAAAGGCGGCAAAACGCCGATCGATCCGCGCAGCCTGACGGCGGAGGCGGAAGCCAAATGGGCGGAGGCGATCCGGGTGCTCGACGATACGGTGCCGATTGACGCGGTGAGCGCGGACGGGTTCGACGCCCTTTTCCTGCCGGGGGGACACGGGACGATGTTCGACCTGCCGGGCAGCGTGAAGCTGCAGTCGCTCATCCGGACGCTCATCGAATCGGATCGTCCGGTCGGCGCGGTCTGCCACGGTCCGGCCGGACTCGTCGACGTGAGGCTGTCCGACGGCACGCATCTGGTGAAAGGCCGGCGGGTGACGGCGTTCACGAACGAGGAAGAGCGTGCCGTGAAGCTCGATCAGGCGATGCCGTTCCTGCTCGAGGACCGGCTGCGGCAGGCGGGCGCGGCGTTCATCCCCGCGGAGAAATGGGCCGATCACGTCGAAGTCGACGGGAAGCTGGTGACGGGCCAGAATCCGCAGTCCGGCGAGTCGGCGGCGCGCAAGCTGGCGGAATTGGTTGCATCGGCATAAGAGCAGGAATGAGGCCCGACAAGAAAAAAGAAAGGCCGGCAAGGACCTGACATCCTTGGCGGCCGTTTCGCATTTACGGCAGAATGTTGCCGGCGGCGCGGTAGATCTCGTACCACTCTTCGCGGGACAGATGCACTTCGCTCGCCTTGCAGCAGTCGCGCAGGCGGTCGATGTTCATCGTGCCGGTCACGGGCTGCATCTTCGCCGGATGGCGGAGCAGCCACGCGATCGCGATCGTCGTGTTCGAGACGCCGTGATTCGCCGCGATCTCGTCGATCTTCTTGTTCAGCTCCGGGAACTTCGGGTTGTCGAGGAAGACGCCCTCGAAGAACCCGTACTGGAACGGCGACCACGGCTGAATCGTGATATCGTGCAGGCGGCAGTAGTCGAGCACGCTGCCGTCGCGGTCGATCGCGGAGTCATTCTCCATGTTGACGTTGATGCCGCTTGCGATCATCGTCGCGTTCGTGATGCTGAGCTGCAGCTGGTTCGCGACGATCGGCTGGCGCACATAGCGCTTCAAGAGCTCGATCTGCATCGGCTTCTGGTTCGAGACGCCGAACCAGCGCACTTTGCCGGAGCTGTGCAGCTGATCGAACGCCTCCGCCACTTCCTCCGGCTCGACGAGCGCGTCCGGACGGTGGAGCAGCAGCACGTCCAGGTAGTCCGTCCGCAGCCGCTTCAGGATGCCGTCGACGGACGACAGGATATGTTCCTTCGAGAAGTCGAACATCCCCTTGCGGATGCCGACCTTCGACTGCAGGATCATGGACGAGCGGATTTCGGCGTTCATGCCGATGGCGTCCGCGAAAATCTCCTCGCAGGCGCCGCCTCCGTAGATGTCCGCATGGTCGAAGAAATTCGCGCCTTCTTCGAGCGCCGTGCGGATGAATTTCTCCGCTTCCGGCTTGCTCAGCCGGTTGATGCGCATGCAGCCGACGGCGACGACGGGCACTTGAAGCGTGCTGGTGCCGAGTTGAATGGTACGCATGATGGATGGATAGCCTCCTTGTGATCGGCGATAAGGTGTTGAATCGAACGCGCCGCAGGGCTGCGCCGATGTGAATGCGTGTTCACGATGATTGTGGCATATCAAGGGCGCGCAATCAAGCCAAAGATTGGCTCGTCACTCCGCATCCCCCGCGCGTCCCGTCCCGCGCGCCAGCTCCTTCCGCACGATCGGCGCCACGCGCGTGCCGAGCAGCTCGATCGCGCGGAGCACGTCCTTGTGCGGCATCGTGCCGACGTTGACGTGGAGGAAGAACCGGTTGACGCCGAGGTTCCGGTGCAGCAGGATGATTTTCTCCGCGACATATTCGGGATCGCCGACGTAGAGCGCGCCCCGCAGGCTGCGCGCCGCGTCGTAGGTCTCGCGGGTGTACGGCGGCCATCCCCGCTCCCGGCCGATCTGGTTCATCTGCGCCTGCGTCGGCAGAAAGAACTTCTCGTCCGCCTCCTCGGCCGTGTCCGCGACGAAGCCGTGCGAATGCGTCGCGATCTGCAGCTTCGACACATCGTGGCCGGCCTGCTCGGCCGCGCGCTTGTACAGCTCGATAAGCGGTGCGAACCGTTCCGGCATGCCGCCGATAATCGCGAAGCAGACGGGCAGGCCGAGCAGGCCTGCGCGGACGGCCGATTCCGGATTGCCGCCGGTCGCGATCCAGACGGGCAGCGGGTTCTGCACGGCGCGCGGATAGACGCCGCGGCCGTCGATTGCGGGCCGGTGTCCGCCGCGCCACGTCACGATTTCGTTCCGGCACACTTCAAGCAAAAGTTCCAGTTTCTCGTTGAACAGCTCATCGTAGTCTTCCAGCTTGCAGCCGAAGAGCGGGAACGATTCGATGAACGAGCCGCGGCCCGCCATGATTTCCGCCCGGCCGTTCGAAATGCCGTCCAGCGTGGCAAATTGCTGGTAGACGCGGACCGGGTCGTCCGAGGACAGGACGGTGACCGCGCTCGTGAGCCGGATCCGCTTCGTCAGCGGCGCGGCGGCCGCCAGCACGACGGCCGGCGCGGAGCAGGCGTAGTCGGGCCGGTGGTGCTCGCCGACGCCATAGACGTCAAGGCCGGCCTGATCGGCAACGACGATTTCTTCCACCGCGCGGCGCAGCCGTTCCGCATGGCTGATCCGCTCGCCCGTCTCCGGGTCGGGCGTCGCTTCGAGGAAGGTGCTGATGCCGATCTCGATGCCGGCGGCAGGTTCGTTATCTTGACTCGGGGTGCTGCTGTGTTCGGACATGTAGTTCGCCTCCTTCGATACCATCAGTGTACGCCAACCGGCAGCGTTCCACAAACAAGAACACCCGGCATCGTTCAAGATGCTGGGTGTTCTGTCTTCCGGTTATCTCGGCGCGCCGAGCTGCGTCCAGGCGTTTTCGATGTCTTTGACGGCCTGTTCGCGCGTCGTGTTGCCCGCGATGTAGGCTTGCATGATCTCGCCGAAGCGCTGATGGAAGCTGTCCAGCGAATAGATAATCGCCAGTTCGCCCGTCTTCTCGGTCTGCATGATTTGCTGCATTTGCTGCGGCATCTGCAGCTGCGGGAACGGGACGTCCTTGATCGGCGGAATGACTTTCGCCACTTCCGAGAACCACGATTTGCCGTAATCCGACGTGTACAGCCAGTTGAAGAACTCCAGCACTTCGTCGACCACCGGGGAATCCTTGTTGATCCGAAGCGCCTGGTCGGCGCCGGTAATGATCATGGCATCCTCCGGATTCTCGCTGACCGGATAGCCGGCCACGCCGATGTTCAGGTTCGGATCGATCTTCAGAATCTGCTCTTCCGTCCAGGCGCCTTGACCGGTCATGATGGCCGCCTTGCCCGTCGCGAAGTCGCTGATTTGCGCGGACAGGTCACGTTCCAGCGGCTTCGGCATGCCATGCTCAACGGTCAGGTCGATGAAGTCGAAGAAGGCCATCAATTCCGGATGATCCGCGAACGTCGTCTTGCCGGCGATGAAGTCCTGAACGAGCGCTTTCGTGTTGCCCGGAGCCGCCGCATTGATGAAGTGCTGGAAGATATGCTTCTGCACCCACCACTCTTTGTAACCGTTGGCGAAAGGCGTTACGCCGATCGCTTCCAGCTTCGCGATGGCATCCTTCAGTTCCGTCATCGTTTTCGGGAACGATTCGATGCCCGCCTTCTCAAACAGGTCTTTGTTGTAGATGATGGCGAACAGGTTGTCCTTCACCGGCAGGCCGAGCACCTTGCCGTCGCTGGACGTCATGTTCGCTCTCACCGCGTCGTTCATTGCTTGCGCAAGTGGTTCGTTGGTCAGGTCGGCGCTATACTCCGCGTACTGATCGATTTCCCCGCCGGCCGTCGATGCGAACACGTCGGACAGGTTGCCCGACGCGATTTTCGATTTCAGGATGGTCGGGTAGTCGGCCTGCATGATTTCCAGTTCAATCGAGACGTTCGGCTTTACTTTTTTGTACTCTTCAACGAAAGCATTGAAGGCGTCGGTGTATTCCGGCATGTTGATGAACATGCGCATGTTGACGGGCTGTTCGTTCGCTCCGCCGCCTTCTCCCGTGTTCGCGCCCTGTTCCGCGTTATTCTTGGAACCGCATGCCGCGGCCATGCCGGCCAGCAGGACGGCGCACAACACGAGTGCCGTTTTTTTCAACATTTCAACCCCTCCGTCTTTTGGATGTTTGCCTTTTCATTGTAAAGAACGCGGAGAGTCCGAAAGAAGGCGATATCGTAGAGATTTCAGGGTAAAAAAGTGGCGTTCTGTTCCTTGCTGCGGTACTCTGTGGGGGACAGCCCGAAATGATTTTTGAACGCCTTGCTGAAATAATTTTTGTCCTTGAAGCCGACCAGATCGGAGACGTCCTGAATTTTCAGCTCGGGGTCCCTGAGCAGTTCCGCCGCCTTTTCCATGCGCACTTTTTGCACATATTCGTAGATGCCCATGCCGTATGCCTGCTTGAACTGTTTCATCAAGTATTCGCGGCTCAGGTAGTATTTTTCCGTAAACGTATGAATGCGGATCGATTCGTTGTAATGTTGATCGATGTACGCCTTGATGTCGCTTACGTGGAAGCGGGCGGCCGATTTGACCGTTCTCCGCACATAATCGGCGAAGTCCGCCAGCAGATCCTGCATCGCGCTTTCAAATTGCTTGAGCGACGTAAGGTCGTACGGCATGTCCGGATCATGGCCGGCAGAGCGCATGTCGGGCTGCCAACCGTTCGGCACGCCGAGGTCGAGGGCCAGCTCATGCAGCAGCGTCGCGAAATCGTCCAGCAGCCGGTCGGCGGCGGCCAGGCTCAGGCGGCCGGCCTTGCGGATCTCCGCGACATAATCGCTGACGACGGCGGCGGCATAGGCCGCATTTCCTTCTTCCAGGCCGTGCCGGATGAGCGGCATCCTTCCGATGAGCGGCGGCGGCGACCCTTGTTCCGCGGCGGAAGCTGCCCATATCGGCCGATGGGCCGTCTCCGCCAGGTTGGCGGACCATGCCAAATCCCGGGCGGCGAGGTAGGAATCGCGTATTTGGGTATGGGATTGGACCGGGCGGCCGACCCCGCCGGAGGCGACGAGATGGAGCCATTTCTCCAGCCGGTCGAGCCCCTCCTTCAGCAATCCTTCGATATCGGGACGAAGGCCGTGAGGGCGGGCAGGGTCCAACGTCAGCACGAGAATGAACTCCCGTGCCGATTTCGGATTGGCGAAGCTGAAGCAGTTCACCCCGTCCAGCTCCAACTCGTTCAGCAGGTTGGCGACGGCAAATCGGAACAGTTCCGTATCCCCTTTGAATTTTTCCCGCCGCACCTGCGTCATGTTCAGCAGGCAGAAGACGGCCACCTGATACTCCGCGGGTTTGTCGGCACCGATAACGGACAGGTGGGTCGGCGTGACGCCGCCCGCGTCTTCCACCAGGCGAAGGAAAACCGTCTCCTTCAGTTTCGGCAGCGAAAGGTTGAGGGCTATGCCCTGATCAATCCGCTCGCCGGCTTCCCGTTTCCGCCGCCCGATCAGCGCCGCGGCTTTCGCCAGCGCCTCGTTCAGATCGTGCCGGTTGATCGGTTTCAGCAAATAATCGATGGCCCCCGAAAGGATGGCCGTGCGTGCGTATTCGAAATCGTCGTAACCGCTGATGACGATGCATACGCATTCGGGATGTTCCGCGGACACCCGGCGCAGAAACTCGACGCCGTCCATTTCCGGCATCTTCATGTCCACCAGCAGCAGGTCCGGCCGCCGGGCGGCCACAAGCCGAAGCCCCTCCCGGCCGTTCTCCGCTTCGTCGATCTCCGCAATGCCGTATTTCTCCCAATTGCCCAGAAGTTTGATCGCTTCCCGGGACGGTTGTTCATCCTCGATGATCAGCGCCCGAATCATTGCCATCATTTCCTCCCCGAGGGATCAAAATGCGGACTTCCGTCCCCAATTCATCGGAATCAATCATGAGCCGCGCTGCATCGCCGTAAAGCAGCTTCAGGCGGGCGGCCAGGTTGGAGAGACCGATGGAAGCATTCCCCTGCTGCTCCCGATCGTCCCAATCGCGCGCCAGCCGCTCCCGCAGCAGCTCCAGTTGTTCTCCGTCCATGCCCGGACCGCTGTCGTGCACGGCGATGACCGTGCCCAGCTTGTCCGGCCAGGCTCGGATCCGGATCAAGACCGGGACGGACGTCTTCTCCACGCCGTGTTTGACGGCATTCTCCACCAGCGTCTGGACGGACAGTTTTGGAATCTCCACGTCGGGCAACCGGTCGTCCAGCTCGAAGCGGACTTGCAGCCTGCCGCCGAATCGGGCCTTCTGGATGGCCAGATAGCGTTCAATGTGTTGGATCTCTTCTCTGAGCAGCACCCGGTCTCGCCGGCTGATGCTGTAGCGCAGCGTCCCGGCCAGGGCGTCCACCATGTCGACCACTTCCGGCACGCCTTTCTTCAGCGCGTTGGTGGAGATCGTCTGCAGCGCATTGTACATGAAATGCGGATTGAGCTCCGCCTCCAGCGCCTTGAGCACGGCGTTCTTCTCCGCGAGCTGCATGCGGTACCGCTCATTGATCAGCTCTTCAATCTGCCGGACCATCCGGTTGAACTGGCGGGACAGCAGGGCAATTTCATCCTGTCCCCGGACCTCGACCATCACGTTGAAATTGCCGCGGCTGAACGCTTCCATCTTGCGGGTGAGCGCCTTGAGCGGGCGGGTGATCGCGTTGGACATCAGCGAGACGGCCAGAAGCGCGAACAGCACAAAGACCGACCCGAGCAATATGCTGACGTTGCGCGTCTTCTGCGCTGAAGCGTAGATCAGCCGGTACGGCGTCCATTTGACGAGTGTCCAACCGGTAGTCTGATCCATATCACCGATCACCATGTAGCGCTCGCCGCCCAGCACCCGGTCCAGGACGCCGTCTTCGTCCGCCCGGATGTCGGCCAGCCATTCCGTCAGAAGCGCCTGTTCGAAGAAAGCCGGGTCGCTCCAATAGAAAGGCCGTCCTTCGGCATCCGCCAAGAGCAGTTGTTCCCCTTGAGCGAGGGCGACATCGCGTAAAATCTCATCGCGGCCTCCGGGGGAAAACAAAATCGTGAGCACCGCCATCGGTTCCCGCTCGAGCAGTGTCCGAATGACCCGGTGATAGGCGATGTAGCTGTCCTTCGTCCGGGCGTATCCGACGGACTCATCCAGCAGCAGCGTCTGAATCAGGCGGTTCGTGTCCCGATCCAGAACCATCTCCATCCATTTCTGTCTCGCGATCCGCCCCTCTTCATCCGACACAATGCGCACCGTCCGTCCCGGCTCGCCTTTGCTGATGGCGTAGTATTGGTTATGGGACGGCAGGTAAAAAAACAGGCTCTCGATGTCATTTCGGGAATGAAACATGCTGCGCACGTAATTCTCCAGAAAGATCTGGGCCGTGTAATCGCAGGTCCCGCACTCGGCCGCCTGGATCAGTGCGTCGTACTGCAGCCCGGGCGTCGACATCTGGTCGATTTCCGCGAAGTAGCGGACGATGTTTTTGTTGACCAGCATCAGGTTGCTCTTGCTGCCGGCAACGAAGGATTCTACCGACTGCCGTTCAATCATTTTGTAGGAAATGAAGGTAAGCAGCAGTACGATCAGCATCGCCAGGCCGGCGAACAGCAAGATCAGTTTGCGGACAAGCCGTTCCGACGGTTTGCCGGCGAGCCGGCGGATGCGGTTCATCCAGTCGGGCATGGGAACCCCCTCCGGGAGCAGTTGCAGTACACGTTATTCCCCTTATTTGATTACAGAAATGCATTCTTTTGCGGCTTACGGCCCGCCTATAATGTGTATTATCCGTCAGTTTGCACGCAACGACAAGAAAGCAGGTGAAATCATGTTCAGCATGGGCCGCAAATCGCGCTCCGGATGGGAGTTCTCGCTGTTCGTCATCCCCGCTGTGATCGGCGTGCTGTTCGCCTTCTATATCCCGTTCGTCATGAGCATGGCGTATTCCCTTACCGAGTGGAACGGCATCAACAGCAATCCCGACTTCATCGGATTCGACAACTTCCGGGCGCTGCTTCAAGACCGGAACTTTTTGAACGCGTCCCTGTTCACGCTCAAATATTCGATTCTGTACATCATCCTCGTCAACGTGCTGGCGGTGTTGATCGCCCTCGCGCTGGACCGGCCGCTGAAGACGCGGACGGCGCTCAGGGCCGCTTTTTTTGTCCCGTACATTCTCAGTCTGGTCATTGTCGGTTTCATTTGGCGGTTCATTTTCATGCAGGGATTCGAATCGCTCTATGAACAGACCGGCTGGGGCATTTTCCAATGGAGCTGGCTGGGCGAAAATACGCTGGCGTTCATCTCCGTGCTTCTGGTGTCCATCTGGCAGTCCGCCGGGTTCTATATCGTCATTTACATCGCCGGTCTGCAATCGGTGCCCGCCGACGTCATGGAAGCGGCCGTTGTGGACGGGGCGGGGCCGGTTCGCCGCTTCTTCAGCGTAACGCTGCCGCTGCTTGCGCCGTCGGTGACCATCGCCGTGTTCATGGCGCTCACCAACTCGATCAAAATTTTCGATGTCATCCTGTCCCTTACCGCCGGCGGTCCGGGTGGGTCCACGGTCAGCGTGTCGTATGACATCTACCGGGATACGTTCCAGAACAACATGTACGGGTACGGCACCGCGAAGGCGCTCGTGCTGTTCTTCGCCGTCATGATCATCACCGTCGTTCAGCTGGCCTACTTCAAACGGAGAGAGGTGGAGAGCTGATGAAGCGCGGAAAAATCGGACTTGCGCTGCTCGAATTGTTCATGATCGTTTCCGCCCTCGTGTTCCTGTATCCGATGTTTCTCGTGCTGATCAACTCGTTCAAGACCTTCGGCGAAGTGATGCGGAACGTGGTGGCGCTGCCGGAGAAGCTGACCCTGGAAAATTACATCTATGTGTGGAAGTTCATCGATTACCCGCAGTTGTTTCTCAACAACGTCATCATCACGGTAGTCGGGGTGGCCGGCATCATTGCCCTTTCATCCCTCGCCGCTTACAAGTTGTCCCGCACCGGAAGCAGGCTGAGCAACATCTTGTATCTGGTTTGCATTCTGCCGATGCTCGTCCCGTTCCAGAGCATCATGATCACCGTGCTCAAGCTGGCGAAGGACATGGGGCTGTCTGACAGCACCTGGGGGCTCGGCGTCATTTACTGGGGATTCGGCGTGCCGCTGGCGGTGTTTATCTATCACGGATTCGTCAAGGGCATCCCGCGGGAGTTGGACGAAAGCGCCATGATCGACGGCGCCTCTTCCTTCCGGACGTTCGGCACCATCATTCTGCCGCTTCTGAAACCGGTGACCACCACCGTCATTATCATCGACGTCATGTGGATATGGAACGACTTCCTGCTGCCGCTGCTCATGGTCAACAGCTCGCAATCGACGAAGACGCTGACCTTGGCGGCGTACACCTTCGTCGGACAGTACAATACCGATTGGCAGTATGCGATGACGGCCATGGTGATGGCGGTGCTGCCGTCCATCATCGTGTTCATGCTGCTGCAGAAACATATCGTGAAAGGCGTCGTGGCGGGCGCGGTCAAAGGTTGAATCGTCCGCTTGCAATCGGCAGTCTGCTTCGGGGATTAGCGGCCCGGGGCAGACTGCTTGTCTTTTTTGGGGCAAAGCCGTGCCGCAAGTCCCGAAAGCGATGGGTCTGCCGGCCCCGCGCAGTGTCGAATCGTTCTCATAAATAAGAAATGATTATCAAAAATCTTAAATGAAATTGAATGTTCCGAATTATTGATGTATGTTTGATTCACATGAGAACGATTTCATCATTTTGCGCATCATTGAAACACATCCAGATCCAACACCACATTGGAGGGATGCTTTCATGCGTCGACGTCGTCCGCTGTTCATGATGCTGGTGTGCCTTCTCTTGACAGCGCTTGCCGCGCCGGTACATGCCGCGGGAGCGAATGCCGATCGCGGCGGCAAGCCGGGGCAGCCGACCCGCGATCCGCAGCCGCCGGCATTTACGGAAGTGTCGGTGCACGACCCGTCCATCGTCCGGCACGGCGGCACGTATTATGTGTTCGGCTCGCACATCGAAGCCGCGAAATCGACCGATCTGATGAACTGGACGCGGTTCACGAACGGCTACACGACGCCGGGCAACACGCTGTACGGCGATCTGTCCGCGAACCTGGCCGGCTCCTTCGCCTGGGCGGGCGAGAACGACGCCGACAGTCTCGGCGGCTTCGCCGTCTGGGCGCCCGACGTCTTCTGGAACGAACATTTCGTGAACGAAGACGGCACGAAGGGGGCGTGGCTGATCTACTACAGCGCGTCGTCGACCTATATCCGCTCGGCGATCGGCTTCGCCGCGTCGAAGCATATTGAAGGTCCCTACACCTACGTCGATACGATCGTCTATTCGGGCTTCACCCGCGACGAGGCGTACGACGCGAACAGCAGGGTGAACAAGAAGTGGACGAACACGAACCTGTCCGCGCTCGTCGAGAACGGTGTCCTGGACGGGCCGAATCCGGACTGGTTCAACGCGAACGGTTCGTACAACAACACCCAGTATCCGAACGCCATCGACGCGAACGTGTTCTATGACAAGGACGGCCGGCTCTGGATGACATACGGCTCGTGGTCGGGCGGCATTTTCATTCTGGAACTGGACAAGCAGACCGGACGGCCGATCTATCCGGGCGAGGACGGCACGACGCCCGACGGCCGGATGATCGACCGCTACTTCGGCACGAAGATCGCCGGCGGCTACACGAAATCCGGTGAAGGCCCGTACATCGTCTACGACCGGGAGACGGATTATTATTATCTGTACATGTCCTACGGCTGGCTCGGCTCGGACGGCGGCTACAACATCCGGGTGTTCCGTTCGAGACGGCCGGACGGGCCGTATGTGGACACGATGGGGCAAAATGCCGTGCTGCCCGGCAACGTCGACCATACCCCCTACGGCATCAAGCTGATGGGCAACTTCCTGTTCGAGCGTCGCATCGGCGAACCCGGCGAAGGAATCGGCTACGGCTACGTCTCGCCCGGCCACAACTCCGTCTATTACGATAAGGAGACGGGCAAAAGGTTCCTCGTGTTCCATGCGCGCTTCCCCGGCAAGGGCGAAATCCATGAGGTCCGGGTTCATCAGCTCTTCCTGAACAAGAAGGGCTGGCCGGTCGCTGCGCCGTACCGTTATGCCGGCGAGAAGCTCGAGAAGGTGAACCGGCAGGATCTGATCGGAGAATACCGGTTCATCAACCACGGCAAGGCGTATTCGGAAGCCATCGAGCGGTCGGGCTACATCCGGCTGAACCCGAACAACACGATCAGCGGCGACGTCCAGGGCAGTTGGAAAAAGACGGGACACTTCGACGCGGAACTGACGATCGACGGCAAGACCTATTACGGCGTGTTCGTCAAGCAGTGGGATCCGGTTTCGGAAGCCTGGGTGATGACATTCACCGCCATCTCGGATGAAGGCGTGGCGATCTGGGGAAGCAAGCTGGAGGACCGCACCGAAGCGCAGATCGTGCAGGACATCGCGGCTGATCTTGCGCTCGGCGATACGAGCGGCGTCACCGGCAACCTGAATCTGCCGACGGAAGGAACACGCCGCGCGCGGATCGCCTGGACGACCTCCGATCCGGGCGTCGTAACGGAGACCGGCGTCGTGACGCGGCCGCCGGCGGGGGCAGAACCGGTTTCGGCCGTGCTGACCGCGACGATCACGTACGGCCCGGAGCGCGCGGTGAAGACGTTCCCGATCACGGTGCTGCCGCGCCGGCCGGCGACGCTGGCCGCGCACTACGCGTTCGAAGGCAATCTGGACGATGCTACGGAATCGTTCGCCTCCGGCATGCCGACCGGCGACCGGATCGACAACACCGGGGGGACGATCGGCTATGCCGAAGGGAAGATCGGCCGCGCCGCCGTGTTCGACGGCGCATCGGGCGTCCGGCTGCCGGACGGGCTGATTCAGGGCGACGCGTACTCCGTGTCGGTCTGGCTGAAGCCCGAGCAACTCACGATGTACACGACGACGTTCTTCGGCGCGCGAAATCCCGACAGCTGGGTCAGCCTCGTGCCGCGCGGCCCGGCCGGCGGGCAGACGATGGTCTGGTCCGGCAGCGCGTGGTATGACGGCGCCGCGGGCCTCACAATCCCGACCGGCGAATGGTCGCATCTCGCGTTCACGGTGGACGGCGGGGAACTCGTCGTCTACGTGAACGGCGAAGAGCGGTTCAGGGGCGCGAACTTCCCGCACGTGTTCACCGTGCCGGACGCGGTCTTTGCGCTCGGCGTGAACTGGTGGGACCCGCCGTACCAGGGGTTGATGGATGAACTGCGCATCTATGAAGGCGCGCTGCAGCCGTACGAAGTTGCCGCCCTCGCGGGCGCGGGCGGGTGATCAGCCGCGTAAAGCGCACACAACGGCATGTTGCAAGACACAAGCCGGCGGAAGGCCAAACGGTCCTCCGCCGGCTTCTCTCATTTATATTGAAAACTAATAAATTCGATAAGATCCTTTTCATTGAATCCTGTTCCACCCTGTGCTACTCTAAATAAATAATGCATACCTCTTTACTTGGAATAGAAACCGGAAAGCAACACAGCGAGGTGGAAACGTTGGTTCTTCACGAGACGAACAGCCCGTTCCGTCAGGATCAGGCGGAGCTGCTGAACAAGCTGCTGCCGACGCTGACGGACGGACAGCGCATCTGGCTGAGCGGCTATCTGGCCGCCTCCGTCGGCGCCGTCGCGGCGGTGTCCGCGCCTGCCGCGCCGCAGGCGGCGGCAGCGCTGGCCGAAGCGCAGCCCGCCGCGACAGCGGCGCCCGCGCTGCCGAAGGAAGCGACCGTGCTCTACGGTTCGCAGACCGGCAACAGCAAGAAGCTGGCGAACCGGCTGGCCGAACGCCTGAAAGGCCAGGGATACGAGGCAACGGTCAGCGCGATGAACGATTTCAAGCCGAACACGCTGAAGAAACTGGTCCGGCTGTTCATTGTCGTCAGCACGCACGGCGAAGGCGACCCGCCGGACAACGCGCTCGGCTTCTACGAGTTTCTGCACAGCAAGCGGGCGCCGCAGCTCGACGGCATGCCGTTCGCGGTGCTGGCGCTCGGCGACACGTCTTACGAGAAGTTCTGCCAGACCGGCAAGGACTTCGACAAGCGGCTCGAGGAGCTCGGCGGCAGACGGATCGCGCCGCGGGTTGACTGCGATGTCGACTTCGAAGATGCGGCGAACGGGTGGATGGACAGCGTGCTCGCCGCGCTGGCCGGCGAGGAGGCCGCAGCGTCGGCCGGACCGGCTCCGGCGGGAGCGGGTCCGGCCGCGGCAGCCGTCTCCGCGGCGGCGCCGGCAGCGATCGAATATTCCCGCTCGAATCCGTTCCGCGCCGCGGTGCTCGAGAACCTGAACCTGAACGGCCGCGGCTCCGCGCGCGAGACGCGCCACCTCGAGCTCTCGCTCGAAGGTTCGGGGCTGACCTATGAGCCGGGCGACGCCCTCGGCATCTATCCGGAGAATCATCCGCAGCTCGTCGAAGAGCTGATCGAGGCGGCGGGCTGGCGGTCGGACGAGCTTGTGCCGGCCGGCAAGGACGGAGAGCTGCCGCTCCGCGAGGCGCTCTCCCGCCATTACGAGATTACGCAGCTGACGAAACCGCTGCTTCAGCAGGCGGCGGAGCTGACCGGCAGCTCGAAGCTGAAGGAGCTGACGGCGCCGGGACAGGAGCAGGCGCTGCGCGAATATATCGCGGGACGCGATCTCGTCGACCTGATCCGCGGCTTCGATCTGAAGGGCGTGCCGGCGAAGACGTTCGTGCCGCTTCTCCGCAAGATTCCGCCGCGGCTCTACTCGATCGCGAGCAGCCCGAAGGCTTACCCGGACGAAGTGCATCTGACGATCCGCAAAGTCGTCTACGAAGCGCACGGCCGCACGCGGTACGGCGTCTGCTCGACGTACGTCGCCGAGCGGGCCGAACCGGGCACGGAAATTCCGGTCTTCATCCAGCAGAACGAGAACTTCCGGCTGCCGTCCAACCCCGATACGCCGATCATCATGATCGGACCGGGCACGGGCGTTGCGCCGTTCCGGGCCTTCCTCGGCGAACGGGAGGAGACCGGCGCGTCCGGCAAGACGTGGCTGTTCTACGGCGATCAGCATTTCCTCACGGACTTCCTCTACCAGGTCGAGTGGCAGCGCTGGCTGAAGGAAGGCGTGCTGACGCGCATGGACGTCGCGTTCTCCCGCGATCAGGAGCAGAAGATCTACGTGCAGCACCGGATGCTCGAGCAGGCGAAGGAACTGTACGCATGGCTCGAGGAAGGCGCGGTCGTCTACGTCTGCGGCGACGAGTCGCGGATGGCGCATGACGTCCACGCGGCGCTGGAGACGATCATCCGCAGGGAAGGCGGTCTGAGCGAGGATGCGGCCGCCGAGTATCTGAAGCGGATGCAGCAGGAACGGCGCTATCAGCGCGACGTTTACTGACAGCCTGCTTGAAACGAAACTAGCGAAAGCGAGGCAACGTGACATGTTCGGAAACAACCTGCTGAATCCGAACAGCAAGCCCCACAGCGACGTCGAGGATATCAAGAAGCGGAGCAACTACCTGCGGGGCACGCTGGCGGAGACGTTCGAAGACCGAATTACCGGTTCGATTCCCGAAGATGACAACCGGCTGCTCAAGTTCCACGGCAGCTACATGCAGGACGACCGCGACCTCCGGAACGAACGGGCGAAGCAGAAGCTGGAGCCGGCCTACCAGTTCATGGTGCGGGTGCGGGCGGCCGGCGGCATCGTGACGCCGCAGCAGTGGCTGGTGATGGATGAGCTCGCGCGGAAATACGGCAACGGCACGATCCGGCTGACGACGCGGCAGTCGTTCCAGCTCCACGGCGTCATCAAGTGGAACATGAAGAAGCTGATCCGGGAAGTGAACGACGCGCTGCTCTCGACGCTTGCCGCCTGCGGCGACGTGAACCGGAACGTCATGTGCAACCCGAACCCGTACCAGTCGGAAGTGCACGCGGAAGTCTACGAGTGGGCGAAGAAAATCAGCAGCCACCTCGACCCGCGCACGCGGGCGTACCACGAAATCTGGCTCGGCGAGGAGAAGATGTACGACAGCCGGGACGGCGCGGAGGAGGAACCGATCTACGGCCCGGTCTACCTGCCGCGCAAATTCAAGATCGGCATCGCCATCCCGCCGTCCAATGACGTCGACGTGTTCTCGCAGGATCTCGGGTTTATCGCGATCCACGAGGACGGCAAGCTGCTCGGCTTCAACGTCGTGGTCGGCGGCGGCATGGGCATGACCCACGGCGACCCGGCCACCTATCCGCAGGTTGGCAAGGTGATCGGGTTCACGGTGCCGGAGCGGGTCGTCGACGTGGCGGAAAAAGTCGTCACCATCCAGCGCGACTACGGCGACCGGTCGGTGCGGAAGCACGCGCGCTTCAAATACACGATCGACGACCGCGGGCTCGACTGGCTGATCGGCGAGCTGCACAAGCGCCTCGGCTGGGAGCTGGAACCGGCGCGGCCGTATCATTTCGAGCACAACGGCGACCGCTACGGCTGGGTGAAGGGCGTGGGCGGCAGATGGCATTTCACGCTGTTCATCCAGAACGGCCGGGTCAAGGATGATGACGACTACAAACTGATGACCGCGCTGCGGGAGATCGCGAAGGTCCATACGGGCGACTTCCGGCTGACGCCGAACCAGAACCTGATCATCGGCAGCGTCACGAGCCAGAAGAAGAAGAAAATCGAGGAGATCATCGCGGCGTACGGCATCACGGACGGGAAAAATTACTCCGCGCTGCGCCGGAACTCGATGGCCTGCGTCGCGCTGCCGACGTGCGGCCTCGCGATGGCGGAGTCGGAGCGCTATCTCCCGACGCTGCTGGACAAGATCGAGCCGATCCTGGAGGAAGCGGGCCTGAAGGATGAGGACATCGTCATCCGCATGACCGGCTGCCCCAACGGCTGCGCCCGCCCGGCGCTGGCCGAGCTGGCATTCATCGGCAAGGCGGTCGGCAAGTACAACATGTACCTGGGCGGCGGCTTCGCCGGACAACGGCTCAACAAGCTGTACCGGGAAAATATCGGCGAGGAAGAAATTCTGCGCGAACTGCGCCCGATTCTGTTCCATTACGCGAAGGAGCGGCGGGAAGGCGAGCGTTTCGGCGACTTCTGCATCCGCGCGGGCTATGTGAAAGAAGTCAAAGACGGACGCGATTTTCATCATTGATCGGATCATACGGTCAATCCGGAGATGTTCATTCCGGGCTGGCCGTTTTCTTTTTTCGCCTGTTCACGCCGCAGATCTTTTTTGGGGCAGACTATGAGCGGGTTGACATCGCGGATGGGCCGATCTATATTGTTAAAGTGTATAAATTTTAAATAGATGAACTAAAACGGGGTGTCACCATGGAGTCGGATGTCCGCAGGATCGCTGCGTCGCTGGTGAGACTGCAGAAGCAGCTCAATACAGCCCTGGCGCAGCATCCGGAGATGCCGGTTACGCTGCCGCAGCTCATGCTGCTGAACATGACGTTGCATCACGGGTCGATCAGGCTGACGGCGCTGGCCGAGAAAATCGAGGTGAAACCGAGCGCCGTGACCGTGATGGTCGACCGGCTCGAGAAGCGCGGGCTCGCGCAGCGGGTTCAGGATCCCGACGATCGCCGCGCCGTGCGGGTCGAGCTGACGGAGGAGGGCCGGGAAGTGCTGCGCAAGGCGAGCGACCTGCGGAGCGAGCTGCTCAGCCGCTTTGCGGATCGTCTGAATGAGGGAGAAGTTCGGCAGCTTGCGGATCTGCTCGAACGGCTGGCAGCAGCGGATACGTGATCCGATCCCGGACGCCGGCGGCACCTTGGGAGTGAGGAGAGAACAACATGGAAGAACTGTCACACAAGCGCAAGATGGCCATCATGGCCGCCATTCTGGCGGCGATGTTCTTTGCCGCCATCAACCAGACGATCGTCAGTACGGCGATGCCGCGCATCATTGCCATACTGCAAGGGATGGAACATTATACCTGGGTTATTACGATTTTCATGCTGACCTCGACCATTGCGACGATCCTGGTCGGGAAACTGTCCGACATCTACGGGCGCAAGCCGTTTCTGCTCGGCGGCATCCTGATCTTTCTGGTCGGGGCATTCTTGTGCGGGCTGTCGCAAAATATTTTTCAACTGATCGCCTACCGCGGCATTCAGGGCATCGGCGCCGGCATCATCATGTCGACGGCCTTCACCGCCGTCGGGGATCTGTTCGCGCCGCGCGAGCGCGGCAAATGGAGCGGCATCATGATGTCCGCTTTCGGTTTCTCCAGCGTGATCGGCCCGACGCTGGGCGGATGGCTCGTCGACCACATGGACTGGCACTGGCTGTTCTGGATTTTCCTGCCGCTCGGAATTGTCGCGTTCGTCCTGATTCTGGCGCTGTTCCCGAAGACGGCGCGGCGCGAGTCCGAGACGATCGACTATCTCGGATCGCTGTTCCTCAGCCTGACGATCATCGCCATCCTGCTCGGGTTCTCCTGGGCCGGAACGCGCTATGACTGGGGTTCGCGGGAAATCATCGGACTGTTCGCGGCGGCGATTGTCTTCGGGATTATTTTCCTGCTGGTGGAAAGAAAGGCGAAAAGCCCCGTGCTGCCGCTTTCGCTGTTCCGCAACGACATCGTCACGCTCTCGAACATCATCGGCTTCCTGATGAACGCCGGCATGATGGGGGCGCTCATCTACATTTCGTTCTTCGTGCAAGGCGTCGAAGGCATCGCGCCGACATACGCCGGCTATGTGACGATGCCGATGTCGATTACGATGGTGGTCATGAGCACCGTCATCGGCCGGATGATCACGAAATCCGGCAAGTACAAGCGATACGCCCTGCTCGGTATGCCGATCATGGTGGCGGGCATGCTGATCATGGCGTTTATGGACAGCGTCTGGCTTGCCGTGGCCGCGATGATCACGTTCGGCATCGGACTCGGCGTCGGCATGCCCGTCTTCTCCCTGACGGTGCAGAACGCGGTCAGCCCGGCCGATCTCGGCGTCGCGACCGCTTCCTCGCAGCTCTTCCGCAACCTCGGCGGCACGATCGGGATCGCCGTGCTCGGGACGGTCATGTCGACGAGCCTCAGCTCGAACCTGAAGGAGAAAATGGCGCAGAGCGGAGCCGCAGCGGCGCAGCTTGACGAGGAGACAAGGTCGCATTTGTCCGCGCTGATGGATCCGAACATGCTTCTGGATCAGCCGAAGCTGAAGGAAGTCATCGCGTCGTTCCCGGCGAATGTGCAGCCGATCGCCGAACAGGTTGTTAATGCGCTGAAGGATGCGCTGTCTTCGTCGCTGACGGTCGTCTTCCTGTGGGGCACGGCGATCGTCGCCGTGGCCGGCGTGCTGACGGTTTTCCTGCGGGAAATTCCGCTTCGCACGTCGAACAGGCTGCCGCAGGAAGGCGCGGACAAGGAGCGTTCCGCGGAGCTTCACCCGGCCCGTTGACGGACGGGCGGCTATGGCCGGCAGGGGATCGGCAGGTCCCCCCCGCCGGTTCTTTTTTTGATGAAAAGAAAGCGGATAAAAATCGACCTTATACTTTGCCCCACATCAATGATACAATGGCGCTGTGGCAATACTTGGACCATGGCGCCGGCCGAAGGCGTCCGAACACATGGTTGACGGAGGGATGAGGCATGAGCAGAACCATCCATGTACCGGAAAATCCCGTATCGCATTTTCTGTTCAACAGCACCCGTTCGGCCTGGATCTGGCTGATCGTGCGGCTGTATCTCGGCTGGAAGTGGTTGGACGCCGGCTGGCACAAGATCAATTCAGACACCTGGGTCGGGAAGAACGCCGGCAAGTCGCTCGAAGGCTTCGTCAAAGGCGCGCTCGCCAAGGCGGAGGAAGGGCAGGATGTGACCGGCTGGTACGCATCGTTCCTGGAGAACGTCGTCCTGCCGAATGCGAAGGTGTTCAGCTACATGGTCGCCTTCGGCGAGACGCTCGTCGGCCTCGGCCTCATTCTCGGCCTGCTGACCGGCATTGCGGCGTTCTTCGGCTCGTTCATGAACGTCAGCTTCCTGTTCGCCGGAACGCTGAGCACGAACCCGCTGCTGTTCATTCTGGCGACCTGGCTCGTGCTGGCCTGGAAAGTGGCCGGCTGGTACGGTCTCGACCGCTGGGCGCTTCCGTTCCTCGGCACGCCGTGGGGCAGGGTCAACCGATAGATTCACCGATCCAACGGCAGGAAAAAGGCTGCGATGCACACAAGCATCGCAGCCTTCTTTCATGTTCCGGGCCGGCACAGCGTTCCGGGCAGGCCGATCCGCCCGGCGACGAGGCGGCGTTCGGCGTCCCGGAGGCCGTACAGCGCCATGATGCGCCGGTCGATCGCCTCGTACAGTTCCCGGCACCCGGCCGGATCTTCGCAGGCGATCAGCCGGTCGACGAGCGCGGCGATCCGGTCCTGCTCCGCCGGCGGGCAGGCCGGGAGCGGCAGCGCTTCGATGTGGCGGCGCAGCACCTTGACGGAAGCGTGCGCGTAGGTGTGATAGAACCGGGCGGGCCGGGAATTGAGCGCGGCGAGCACGTATTTCATGCGGTAGCCGGGCGCGCGCGGAATGATGATGTTCGCGCTGTTGAGCGTAAGCGTCCGCCGATCGTCGTAGGCGAACACGAGATCCGCGTTGATGAACCGGTAGATCAGTTTCTCCGGGGCGCGGTAGAGCGGCTCGGGCGCGGTCTGCTGGTACCGGTCCGGGTCGAACCGGATGTACCGCCCCGAATGGCGGATGCTGTATACGGACACATCGGCGCCCCGCAGCACCGGTTCCCACCCTTCGGGCACCCGGCCGTCCGGGAATTCCCGCACATGGGCGCGGTTGTCGCCGGTGACGATGCCGAGCGCGAAGTCGCACCGGCCTTTGAGATACCAGACGCCGGGCGCGGCGCGCATCCGCTCGAGGACGGCCTGTTCCGCGTCCGCGGCGCACACGTTGAATGCGCAGCCCGGGTTCGCCCGGAACCGCCGCTGCGGAATGGCGTCCGCCCGGCCGCGGCCGTCCCGGACGATGACGGCGTGCCCGGGGCCGGGCGGACGCTTGCGCAGCGTCAGCGTGACGGCCGGGCTGCTGACGCCCGCGAACGGATTGCCGGCCAGCGTGATGCCGAGCATTTCGGTCTGCTCCGCGATGAGGCGGCGCGCCTCGGCATGCCGGTCGACCGTAAGCAGCGATTCCGGCAGGACGTAGGCGAGCAGCCCGCCGTCCTTCAGCATCGACAGGCCCGCCTCGATGAACAGGCCGAACGATTCCGTCCCGAAGCTCGCCGCGGTGCGGAACCGGCGCTTGAACCGCTCCGCTTCTTCCGGGGCGAACTGATAGCCCCAGGGCGGGTTGCCGATGACGAGGTCGTACCGGCCGCCTTCGGGCTCTTCGGGATGCCTGGACGGCGCGCGCAGCGCGTCCTGCCGCCGGATCGGGAAGCCGGCCGGCATGCCGCCGCCGTCGGGTTCGGCGAGCAGGGCAAGGTTGAGCCGCGCCAGATGCACGGCCGTCCCGTCGATGTCGAAGCCCGCAAGTGCGCCATGCGCCCGCAGCATCCGGTCGGCTTCGCGGGCGCTCAAGCCCCGGGCGGTGAGCCGGCGTTTCAGCGCCAGGTAGACGCGGATCAGAATGTTGCCCGACCCGCAGCACGGGTCGATGACGCGCGGCAGGCCGGCATCCTCCGGCCAGGCGTCCAGCACTTCGCCCGCGAGCGATTCGACGATCGCCGAAGGAGTGTAGTAGGCGCCGGTCTGCTTGCGCCGGCGCAGGCGGGCGAGCGACAGATGGACGAGGCCGAGCAGGTCGTCGCCCTCCGCGTACGCGGCGGGCAGCCGCGCCAGCTCGCGCAGCCGGCGCCGCGCGTCCGCGTCGAGCGGGGGGGCGCCGTCCCCGGGGGCCTCGTCCTCGCCGACGCGCCCGCACAGCCCGTCGAGCAGGGGCGCGAAGCCGCCGGCATCCAGCCGGCCGTCCAGGAACCGCTCGGCCAGGCTGGCCCCGCCGGCTTCGGGCTGCGCGGGCAGATGCCCGCGGCTCACGAGCAGCTTCAGCGCCAGCTCGAGGAGCGCGAGCCGCGGATCGAGCCGGTCCGCGGCGATCTCGGCCGCCTGCCTGGCCAGCCGCTCATGCGCTTTCGTCCGGACGTAGCCCGCCGGAACGAACGCGCCGTCCGCCGCCGTCTTGTTGCGGCGGCTCCGGAGCCGCGCCGTGCGGCCCGAAGCGAGCGCTTCCTTCAGCGCTTCGACTTCCGCGCGGTCGAAGGCGAGCGTCCGGCCGCTGCGGATGCCGCACAGCCGCCCGGCTTTCGTCCAGTTGCGCACCGACGCGACCGAGATGGACAGGATGCGGGCCGCTTCGGCGGCCGAGATCAGCTCCTTCATGGCGTGCACCCCCTTTTCCGCCAACCCGTCAATCTCCCTTGATGATCTCCATTATAGCGAAAAATATCGGCCTCAACGCGTGGCTCAAAGGCCGGGTCCATCGGTTCAATTTCCGAACATCTAAGATTTTGAAAGAAAAATCTATAATTGTTCAACTCCACATTCTTACAGCAGGTGATATATAAAGAAGATGAGGATTGTAAGCGCTTCAAATTTTTATGGATTGGAGGCCGATACATCTTCATGAGAAGCAGACTGCGAAAACATCTGGCATCGTTGCTGGCGCTTGTCATGCTGATCCCCGGCGGGTTTGCTGTTCCGTTGACCGCGTCGGCGGCGGGCGATCCCGCGGTCGTCTACCACGAGACGTTCGAGAGCGGGATCGGCAAAACCGAGCAATCCGGCGGAGCAAGTCTGCAGCACGCCACGGGCGTGTACTTCGACGGGAACGACGACGGCGGCGCGCTGTACGTGACGAACCGGACGAACCCGTGGGATGCCGCCGACTACTCTGTCTCGTCCGTTCCGCTGCAGACGGGGAATACGTACACCGTCACCGCATCGGTGTATGCGGATCCGGCCGATCTGCAGGAGCTGGACAAGCTGACGATCGTCGCCGCGGTGGTCACGACGGACGATCAATACCGGCAGCAAAAGTCGGTGGAGCTCGAGCCGGGCAAACCGGCGACGCTGACCGAAACGTTCACCGTGGAAGACCATGACAAGGCGTTCCGTATCCAGACGGATGCCAACGGCAAAGAAATTCCCTACTACATCGGCGAGATCAAGTTTATCCTGACCGGAACGGGCGGACCGGAGAAGCCTGGTCAAAAAGTGGTCCTGTCGCAAAGCTTTGAAGACGGCGATTACACCGGATGGTCGCGCAAAAGCTGGGGCGGCCAGGGCACATTGGAAGTTTCCGGGGATGTCGCTTCGGACGGCTCCAAGTCGCTGAAATTCACGAATCGCGAAAGCGCTGACAGCCAACCGCTGCTGAATCTGACCGGCGTCATGAAGCCGGGACGCACGTACGATGTCTCGCTGAACGTGAGACTCGGAGCAGGTTCCGGACAATTCCATATTGCCTCCAAGATCAATTCGCCGCTGCTGGACAACCAGTACCCGTGGCTGGTCGGCAACCAGGACGTCACGGCGAACGATTGGACGACGTTCGCGGCCAAGGGAGTCGAGATTCCGGCCGACACGAGCGAAGTGCTGCTCTGGATCGAGTCGGCCGAGAGCAACACGCTGACCTCGGATATTTACATCGACGAAGTGCTGATCGTGGACGTCACTTCCGGCGGCGAGGATCCGGGTGATGTCGATAAGAGTGGCATTTTCGACGATTTTGAGAGCGGCATCGGGAACTGGGTGCGCCGGTTCGGCACGGGCGGCATCGAGGTGACGCAGGAGGACAACCACACCGAGGGCGGCAAGCACAGCCTGAAGACGACCGCTTCGGCCCAATACGACGGTCCGCTGCTCGATGTGCGCGGCAAGATGGCCCGCGGTCATCAGTATGAACTGTCGGCTTGGGTGAAAATGGCCCGGGGCGAAGAGCCGACGGTTATCCGGATCAGCGTCCAGTACGGTGAAAACAGCTTCGCGAACGTATCCCCGGACGTGACGGTGACGGACGGGGAGTGGGTGAAGCTGAGCGGCACCTATACGCAGTCCGTGACGCCCGGCGAGTATCTGAACGCCTATGTGGAAGTGGCGAACGATTACGGCGGGCCGCGCACCTTCCTGATCGACGATTTCGAGCTGAAATACATCGGGCCGGTGGCCGGGCCGAATCCGGATTTCTCGCTCCCGGCGATCAAGGACATCTACAAGGACCAATTCCTGATCGGCAGCATCATGAACCCGGGCAATTTTGACGATGAGATCCGGTCGAAGATGCTGAAGCATCACTACAATCTGCTGACCGCGGAGAACGCGATGAAGCCGGAGTACGCCTACAAACCGGGCACCCGGGAGTTCGACCTGACGGACGAGATCGCGCTGGCCGAGCAGGCCATCGCGAACGGCTTCAAGGTGCACGGCCACGTTCTCGTCTGGCACGCGCAGTCGCCGAACTGGCTGCATACGCAGGTGGACGCCAGCGGCAATCCGCTTCGGGATGCGGACGGCAACATTCTCTATCTGGACAGGGAAGAGGCGCTGAACAATCTCCGCACCCACATCCGGACCGTCGTCGAGACGATCGGCGAACGGGTGATCTCTTGGGATGTCGTGAACGAAGCGATGAATGACAACCCGCCCAACCCGGCGGATTGGCGCGATTCGCTGCGGCGATCGGGCTGGTATTACGCCATCGGCCCGGACTATATCTACGAAGCGTTCAAGACCGCGAGAGAAGTGATTGACCGGCACGGCTGGAACATCGAGCTGTACTACAACGACTACAACGATGACAACCAGAACAAGGCGACGGCCATCGCCAACATGGTCCAAGAGCTCAATGAGCGGTACGCGGCGGAAACGAAAAGCGGCAAGAAGCTCATTGACGGCATCGGCATGCAGGCGCACTACAACCTGAACACCAACCCCGACAATGTGCGGGCATCCATCGAGCGGATCATCGGCCTCGGCTTGAAGGTCGGCGTCACCGAGCTGGACATCATGGCCGGTTCGAACGGCACGATCACCGAGGACCAGGCGATCCGGCAAGGCTATCTGTACGCGCAGCTGTTCCAACTGTACAAGGAATATGCCGATCATATCACGCGCGTCACCTTCTGGGGCGTCGACGACGGCACAAGCTGGCGGTCGGAGAACAGCCCGCTGCTGTTCGACGGCCGTTATCAGGCGAAACCGGCGTACTACGCCGTCATGGATCCCGCCAAGTTCATCGAAGAGTATCCGCCGGCGGAAAAAGAGTACCAGGAAGGCACCGCTTCGTACGGCACGCCCGCCGTGGACGGAACGGAGGACGCGGTCTGGAGCCGGGCGGAGGAGCTGCCGATTACACGCTTCCAGACGGCGCACAACGGCGCAACCGGCACGGCCCGGGTGCTCTGGGATGACCGGAATCTGTACGTGCTGATCAAGGTTCAGGATACCGTGCTGGATCAGACGAGCGATCTGCCGTACGAACAGGATTCCGTCGAAGTCTTCCTTGACGAGACGAACAGCAAGGCGCCGTCCTACGGCCCGGGGATCGGCCAGTACCGGGTCAACTACGAGAACGCCGCCACGTTCAATCCGGAAAGCATTGCCGAAGGGTTCGAGTCCGCGGTCGTCGTGAACGGCACGAACTACACCGTCGAGATGAAAATTCCGTTCAAGACGATCACGCCGGCGAACGGCCGCAAGATCGGATTCGACGCGCAGATCAACGACGCGAAAGACGGCGTGCGCCAGAGCGTGGCGATCTGGAACGACCTGACGGGCCAGGGCTGGCAGGATCCGTCCGTATTCGGCGTGCTGACCCTGACCGGCAAGCCGCAAAGCGGCGGCGGTCCGTCGCCAACGCCCTCGCCGGCGCCCGCTCCGGAGCCGGCCGTGGCGGAAGACGGCACCGTGACCGTCAAGCCGACGATCGCGAACGGCCGGGCGAAGGCGAGCCTGGGCAGCGGCACGCTCTCGCAGGCGCTTGAACTCGCGGCGGCGGACGACAACGGCCGCAAGATCGTCGTCCTGGACATTGACGCGGAAGACGCTGAAGCCGTCGACGTGGAATTGCCGGCCGGGTTCCTGGCCGGTGACGAGCCGTATGTCATCCGGCTCAGGACGCCGCTGGGCATCGTCGACTTGCCGTCGAACATGCTGGCGGGCATTGCAGAGGATGCGGAGACGATCACCATCTCCATTTCCGGAGCCGACGACCTCGAACTGGATGAGGCCGTGCGCAACCGGATCGGCGATCGGCCGGCGATCAGCCTGAATGTGCTGGCGGATGGCGAAGCCATCGCCTGGAACAACCCGAATGCGCCGGTCACCGTGTACATTCCGTACGAGCCGACGGCGGAAGAGCTCGCGAATCCGGATCATCTCGTCGTCTGGTACATTGACGACGACGGCCGCGCAACGGCCGTGCCGAACGGCCGCTACGATGCCGAATCCGGCGCCGTCGTGTTCCGCACGACCCATTTCAGCGTCTATGCCGTCGCTCATGTCGTGAAGACGTTCGACGACATTGACCGGGTTGCGTGGGCGAAGCAGGCGATCGAAGCGATGGCTTCCCGCGACATGATCGACGGAAGCGGAGGCTCAAACTTCGATCCGCACGATTTCGTTACCCGCGCCGAATTCGCCGCCCTGCTCGTCCGCGTGCTCGAACTGCAGGATACGGGCAAAACCGTGGCGATGTTCAACGATGTGGCGAAGACGGACGAATTCTATGACGAAGTGAGGATTGCCAAACAGCACGGCATCGTCAGCGGAAACCTGCTCAACCGGTTCAATCCGAACAGCCCCATCACCCGCCAGGACATGATGGTGATGGTCGATCTGGCGCTCCGGGCCGCAGGCAGACCGCTTCCGGAAGGCGGCTCCCTCCTCCGGTTCAAGGATGCCGGCGACGTGGCCGCATATGCCCGGAGCAGCGCCGAGAAGCTGGTGGCGGCGGGGATTGTGCAGGGAGCAGGCGGCACGCTCAATCCCGGCAACCGTCTGACGCGCGCGGAAGCCGCCGTCATCCTGTACCGGATCTGGGCGCACTGAGCGAAAAACGCATGGAAGTGAAACGGGGCCGTCCCCCAGGCAGCCTTGGCTGCCGGGGAACGGCCCCTTGCTTGTGCGCGTTATTTCTTCACAATCGGAATCCAAACCTCGCAGCGGTAATCGGGGGCGGACGAATCTCCGTCCAGGTAAACTTCCAGCTCCGGTCCGTGGGCATGCTCGTAGTTCGTCGACGGGAACCACTCCTGGAAGATACGCCGAAAAGTTTCTTGCACGGAACCCGGCACCGGACCGACCGCCGTGAATACGGCCCAGGTGAGGGGCGGCACCGTGTAGACGGTCAATTCATCCCCTGCCGGTTCCGAACCGGCTTCGACGCCGATCATGTACGAGAGTTCTTCCTGGCCGGGATTCATGGGCAGACAGACGCCCATCGCCATTTTGCCGGTGCGCGATTCGAGCCGCGGGATCCAGCCGTCCGCATAACCGTCGTGCCAAAATTTCGGGATCTCCCGGAGATTTTCGCCATCCCGGCACGTCGTGTCCAACACCTTCCCGATGATCCGGAACGCTTCCCGATCGACAATCCGGTAATCCATCGCATGAACTCCTTTCAAGGAGAATTGGAATTCCATGCGGGGGAAGGCTTTGAGCCGAACGCCGGGATTGCGGGCTTCGGACGGCGGGATGCCGTGCAGCCTGCGGAACGCCTTGGCGAACGATTCCGGCGAATCGTACCCGTACTTGAGCGCGACATCGACGACCCGGTTCTGCGTCGATGCCAGCTCCTGCGCCGCCAGCGTCAGCCGCCTGCGCCGGATGTACTCCGTTACCGTAATTCCCGTCACCATATGGAAGAGCCGGTGGAAATGGAACGCCGACGAGTAAGCCGCCTTGGCCGCCTCCTCGATGCTGACCCCGTCTTCCAAATGATGCTCGATGTAATCCAGCGCCCGGTTCATTCTGTCCAGCCAATCCATCCGCATCGTCCTCCTCATCCACCGTAACATGAGAGGTTCCAAAGCCGCCTGTTCAGGCTTGCTCTCCGATGACAGATGGCGGCGATGGCGCCGGATCAGCCGAAGAACGCTTCGAGCTGTTCCTTCACCTGATCGTTCGCATTGCCGACAACCGTGACGCGGCGCGGCTTGCCGAACAGCGCCTGGATCGGCTCGGGATACACTTGCGAGATGTTCCGCAGCCGAATCGCCTCGTCGAACTTGGCGGGATGGGCGGTGGACAGCGAGACCGTGACCTCGCCTTCGTCCGACCGCTTGTCCGCTGCCGCGACGCCGCAGGCGGTGTGCGGATCGAGCAGATAGCCGTACGTCTCGTAATAGCGGGCGATCGTGTCGAGACATTCCTCGTTCGACACGCTGTATGCGGCGAAGTCTTCCCGCACCCGGCGCAGCATATCCTGCGGCACTTCGATCCGGCCTTCGGACTTGAACCGTTCCATCAGCGCTGCGACCGTGCCGGTATCGCCGTCATACAGGTAGTACAGATAGCGCTCAAAATTGCTCGCCACCTGAATGTCCATGGACGGGCTGTACGTGCCGCGGAATTCGCCGGGCTGATAGACGCCGCTTGCGACGAAGCGGGCGAGGATGTCGTTCTCGTTCGTCGCGAGCACGAGCTTGCCGACCGGCAGCCCCATCCGCTTCGCGATGTAGCCGGCGAAGATGTCGCCGAAGTTGCCGGTCGGCACGCTGAAGTTGACCGGGCCGGCATGCCCCTGTTCCGCCAGACGGAAGTACGCGTAGAAATAGTAAACCGTCTGCGCGAGGATGCGGGCGATGTTGATCGAGTTGATGGCGCGCAGGTGATACTGCCGCTTGAACGGAACGTCCGCGAACAGCTCCTTGATGATGCGCTGGCAGTCGTCGAACGTGCCTTCGACGGCGAGGTTCAGCACGTTGTCGTCCTGCACCGTCGTCATTTGCAGCTCCTGCACCCGGCTGACCTTGCCGTGCGGGTGGAGGATGCAGATCTTGATGCCTTCCTTGCCGCGCACGCCTTCAATGGCCGACGCCCCGGTGTCGCCGGACGTCGCGCCGAGGATGTGGATGACGGAACCGGTCTTCCGCGAGACGTACGCGTACAGGTTGCCGAGGAACTGCAGCGCGACGTCCTTGAAGGCGAACGTCGGGCCGTGGAACAGCTCCAGCACGTGCAGATCGTCGCGCAACTTCACGACCGGCGTGACGTTCGGATCGCGGAATGTCGCGTAGCTGTCATTGACGAGCCGCTCCAGCTCTTCTCGCGGGATGTCTTCCTCCATGAACAGCGCCAGAAGCTCCAGCGCCAGCTCGGGGTAGGACAGCTTCCGCCACGCCTTGAGCGCGTCGTCCGACAGCCGCGGCAGCCGCTCCGGCACGAGCAGCCCGCCGTCGTCCGCGAGCCCCATCAGGATGGCGTCGGTGAATCCGATCGGGGCGACCCCGCCCCGGGTGCTGATATACTTCATATCGATCTCCTTGTCGCAGCATTGAGTGTGAAGCGGCCGCCGGCGCACGCCTGCCCGCTTCCTCCATGCCCCCTATTGTACATCAGGATGCCCGTTCCGGTCGACTCCTCGCGAGATGCGGGGGCAGGGGGCGGATATGGTGCAAATATGCACTACCTGCGGGCGATTTTCGCAGAGGGCGGCGGATCTGGTGCAAAAATGCACCACGTGCCCGTGAACAGAGGATCAAGCGCGGAAAGGCGGGCAGCCGCGAAATTTTTTTTGCATCAAATCCATTATCGAAACGGGCGGACATGGGGTAAAATATAGAGGGTTATGCAATCAATGGGGAGTGGAAAACCATGGCGAACGACGAACTGATATTGACTCCGGAAGGGTACAAACAGCTGGAGGAAGAGCTCCGCGAGCTGAAAGGCCCGAAGCGCAAGGCGCTCGCCGAACGGCTCAAGGTCGCGATCAGTTACGGCGATCTCCGCGAGAACAGCGAATATCATTCCGCGAAGGAAGAGCAGGCGTTCATGGAGACGCGGATTCTGCAGCTCGAGCGGATGCTGCGGACCGCCAAGGTGGTCAGCCCGGACGAGGCGGGCGACGGCTCGGTCCAGATCGGCTCGACCGTCCTCGTGCACGACCTCGAATTCGACGAGAAGATCGAGTATCGGATCGTCAGCCCGGCGGAAGCGAACGTGGGCGAGAACAAAATTTCGTACGAGAGCCCGCTCGGCAAGGAACTCATCGGCAAGAAAGCCGGTGACAAGGTGAGCGTCACCGCTCCGATGGGCATCATTGAATACAAGGTGCTCGAGGTCAAAAGCTGAGCGTCCCCGCATCACCCTGCGCGGCGCTCGCGCCTTCGCCGGGGTTGCCTGTCCCGCGCTTCAATATGTTACTATAGAGAGAAGCATTACGGGCCGGCAGGCCTGAACAGGGGAATCGGACATGGCCAACAGCATTCAGCAATTCAAGGCGGATTTCTTCAAGGCGCTGGCGCATCCCTTGCGAATCCGCATTCTCGAGATTCTCTGCGAAGGCGACCGCAGCGTGAACGAAATCCAGAGCCTCCTGCAATCGGAAGGCTCGACCGTTTCGCAGCAGCTCGCCGTGCTCCGGAACAAGAACGTCGTGTACGGGGTGAAAGAGGGGACGACGGTCGTCTACTCCCTGCGCGATCCGCTGATCAAGGATTTGCTGCAGGTGGCGAGACAGATTTTCGACAACCATCTGATCGACCAGATTCAATTGCTTGAAGAGATTCGCAACGAACCGTTGTGAATGGAAGCAGACGCAAGAACGGCCCGGGTTCCGCTGGCGGAATCCGGGCCGTTCCGCGTCTTTCGGGCAGGCTGCGGGCTCCAAGCTTCGCCCGGACAGCCCGGAACGGACAAGAATCGGAAATTCGGGGCGCCGCGTCCGTTTTCGCGCGAATTCCGCCTTTGACAGGAAGGAGGAAGCGGGAGTAGGATACATCTTGTGTTTCTTATATTTGAAAATTTAAATATTTAGATAACCATAAAAACAGAGAAAAGAGGCGCATCCGGGTTGCAACCTACGGACCGTACATGCGGATACGGGTGGGAGAAATTCCGCAGGGATCTGGTCTCCGGCATCATCGTCGGTCTGATCGCCATTCCGCTCGGCATGGCGTTCGCCATCGCCTCCGGCGTCGAGCCGGAGTACGGATTGTACACGACGGTGATCGCGGGCATGCTGATCTCGCTGCTGGGCGGTTCCCGATACCAGATCGGCGGGCCGACCGGCGCCTTCATTCCGGTGCTGCTCGCCATCGTGCTGGAGCACGGCTACGAGCGTCTGCTGACCGCCGGCTTGCTGGCCGGCATCCTGCTCGTGATCATGGGGCTGCTCAAGGCCGGCTCGATCATCGCGTATATTCCGAAAGCGGTGACGGTCGGCTTCACCGCGGGCATAGCGGTCATCATTTTCACGGGCCAGATCGGCAATTTCCTCGGACTTCAGGGGATGCGGCAGCACGAGTTCTTCCTGCAGAATATCGGGGAAGTGCTGCGGCGGCTGCCCGCCGCCAGCCTCGAGAGCGTCTGCGTCGCGTCGGTCTGCCTTGCCGTGATGCTCATCCTGCCGCGCGTGACGACGAAGATTCCGCCGGCGCTTGCGGGCATTGCCGCCGCCACGGCGGTTTCCCTGCTGCTGTTCGATGGCCGGACCGCGACGATCGAGTCGGTCTACGGCGCGATTCCGTCGTCGCTGCCGGCGCTTGCGCTGCCGGATCTGTCGTGGGGGACCATCGTGACGATGCTGCCGTCCGCCCTGCTGATCGCCGCGCTCGGCAGCATCGAATCGCTCCTGTCGGCCGTCGTCGCCGACGGCATGACGGGCACGCGCCACAACAGCAACCGCGAACTGGTCGGGCAGGGCATCGCGAACATCGTCACGCCGCTGTTCGGCGGCATCCCGGCGACCGGCGCGATCGCCCGCACCGCGGCCAACATCCGGACGGGCGCCGCTTCCCGGATGTCCGGCGTCATCCACGGCGTCGTCGTGCTGCTCGTGCTCGTCCTGCTCGCCCCGCAGGCGTCGAAGATCCCGCTCGCGGCCATGGCTCCGGTGCTGATGGTCGTCGCCTGGAACATGAGCGAGCGGCGGGCCTTCAAGGAACTGCTGCGGAAGCGGTCGCCGGAGTCGGTCGTGCTCGTCGCGACGTTCGCCCTGACCGTGTTCATCAATCTGATTGCCGGCGTCGGCTGCGGCCTCGCGCTCGTGCTGCTCTACCGGCTCCGCGAAGCGGTCCGGAGGCGCGGCGCGGTCCGTACGCCCGCCGGCGCGGTCGCCGATTCCGTCCCGCTGTCCAGGCGGAGAGGGCGCGGATGACCGGCTGTCAAGGCCGCAGAATGACCTTGATGCAATGCTGTTTCCGCTGTGCGAAAATCTCATATCCCTGCTTCGCTTCCGAGAGCGGCATCACGTGGGTCACGATGTCGCTCGGGTCGAGGCGGCCCTGCTTCATCAGGTTGTAGACGACGGGCATGTAGTGGACGACCGGTGCAAGGCCGCCTTTCATTGTAATGTTTCGGGAGTAAATTTCCCCGTAGGGAAATCCGTTGTAGCGCATCCCGTACAGACCGGTGACCTGGATCAACCCGCCTTTGCGCACCGCCTGCGCGGCGGTGATGAGCGCTCCCAACGAACCGCCTTGCATCTTCAGCATTGTCTCGACATACTCGACGGGCGTCATTTTGCCTTCCATGCCGACGCAGTCGATGACGATGTCCGCGCCGCCCCGCGTCATCTCCTTGAGCAGCTTTCCCGTCTCCTTCGGTGATTCGAACGCGACCGTCTCCACATTGTTCGTCCGCCTCGCATGCTCCAGCCGGTAGCCGACGGGTTCGACGGCGATGACCCGCTTCGCTCCCATCAGCCAGCAAATCTTCTGCGTCACCAGACCGATCGGACCGCATCCGAGCACGATGACCGTATCGCCCGGCATCACGCCCGCGTTTTCAGCGCTCCAGTAAGACGTCGTCAGCACATCGGCGATCATGACGAGCTGCTCGTCGGTCAGCTCGCAGTCGTCCGGAATGCGGAACGGCAGATAGTTGCCGTACGGCACGCGCAAGTATTCGGCCTGGGCGCCGGGATAGCCCCCGCCCTTGTCGGAGAAACCGAAATAAGCGCCGATTTCCGCGTTTTCGTTCGAGTTGTCGCATTGGCTTTCCAGCCCGTTCCGGCAATAAAAACATTCGCCGCAACTGACACTGAACGGGATGACGACCCGGTCGCCTTTCTTCACCCGGGTGACTTCCGGACCGACTTCCTCGACAATGCCGAGCGGTTCATGGCCGATGACGAAATCCTTCGGCAGATCCGGGACCATGCCGTGCACGAGATGCAAATCCGAGCCGCAGATGCCGCTTGCCGTCAGCCGGACGATGATGTCGTCGGGACGTTCAATGCGCGGATCGGCGACCTCTTTCACCTCGATGCTGTGGGCGCCCTGGTACGTGACGGCTTTCATTGATGAGACATCCCTCCGCCTGTGTAGAAATGGCATCGCCTGCCGGTAGGTTATCCATTCGCATCCATGTTATACTGGGGGCAGAAGCGGTCCTGCAGGACCGCCGCTCGACATGCAAGGAGGCGGGAAGAGCTTGCGGATGGAACCGGTGCGGGACGGCTTCTTCGACCGGCCGACGCTGGAGCTTGCGCAGGCGCTGCTCGGCATGCTGCTGGTCTGCGTTACGGAGGAAGGAGCGGCCGCCGGCCGAATCGTGGAGACGGAAGCGTATATCGGTCCGGAGGATCGCGCCGCCCATTCCTACGGCAACCGGCGCACGCCGCGGACGGAAGTCATGTTCGGCCCGCCCGGAAGGGCCTATGTCTATGTCATGCATACCCACAGTCTGTTCAATGTGACGAGCGGGAAGGAAGGGAAACCCGAAGCGGTGCTGGTCCGCGCCGTCGAGCCTGTCCTGGGACTGGAGTTGATGCGGGCGCGGCGCGGGCCGGTGAAGCGGCCGTACGATTTGACGAACGGCCCCGGCAAGCTGACGAAGGCGCTCGGCATCACGAAGGCGGACTACGGCCGTCCGCTGACCGCGCCGCCGCTGTTCATCGCGCAAGGCCGACCGGCCGAAGCGGTGGCATGCGGCCCGCGGATCGGCATCGAAGGAAGCGGCGAAGCGCGGTTCTACCCCTGGCGGTTCTGGGAAGCGGGCAATCCGTATGTGTCCGGGGGCAGAGGCGCCGCCGCGCGGGAATGACGCTGTCGGATCACGTCATCAAGACAAGGAGGCGGGGTTGCCATGCAAATTGTCGGTCAATTGCTCGAGATTGCCGCCACCGTCATCGTGCTGGCGGTGCCCGTTGCCCTTATCGCGTTGTATGTCTGGGACAAATATCTTCAGCGTCAGCATTCCGTTCTGAAAACGCATCCGGTCATCGGCAGGCTGAGGTACGTGTTCGAGATGCTCGGACCGGAATTCCGGCAATATTTCATCTGGGGCGACAAGGAAGGGCGGCCGGTGGACCGGGACACGCAGGCGTATATTGCCAAGGCGGGCAAATACGGCTCGACCGTCATCGGATTCGGCTCGCGCCGGGATTTCCAGACGGAAGGGTTCTTCCTGAACAACGCGCTCTTCCCGAAGAACACGGACGAACTGGCCGTCGACCAGACGGATGTCGTCACGACGACGTACAAATATCAAATCTTGAGCGAAGGACTGATCTCCCGCAAGGAACGGCGCATCCGCGCGACATCGCTGCCCTGGGCGCTGACCGAGCGGGATGCTGTCGTTATCGGCGAATACAACAAGGTGCGGATGCCGTACAAGACGCGAGGCTTCGTCGGCATCTCGGGCATGAGCTTCGGCGCGCTCTCCGACAACGCGGTCCTGGCGCTCGCCCAGGGCGCGGCGATCGCCGGCCACACCTGGATGAACACCGGGGAAGGCGGACTGTCGCCCTATCACCTGTCGAAGGTGTACGAGCTGCGGGACGGACAGGCCGCAAGGCCGCGGGACCGGCATGAAGCCGCCGTTTTCGATTTCGTGCGGAAGCGCCGTATCGTCTCGAATTTCGAGATTCTGCGGGAGCTTGCGGACATTCCGCATGAAGACATGCGCGTCTTCGACATGGAGGAGAATCCGTACATCCAAGCCGCGGAGCGCATGGCCGCCGCCGGCGTGCTGACGCGCAAGGCAGCCGATCTGATCTTCCAGATCGGCTCGGCCAAATACGGCGCCCGCTCGGACGCGCGCGGCACGTTCGATCCGGAGGCGTTCATGCGGACGGCCGGACGTCCCGAGGTGAAGATGATCGAGGTGAAGCTCGCGCAAGGGGCGAAGGTGCGCGGCGGCAAGCTGCCGAAGAGCAAGCTGACGCCGATGATTCGCCGCATCCGCGGCATTCCGATGGATTACGACGGCGATGTGGAGTCGCCGAACCGGTTCGAGGATTTCCGCGACCTGCCGTCGCTCTTCGCGTTCCTCGAGCGGCTTCGCGAGCTGTCCGGCAAGCCGGTCGGCGTCAAGCTGGTCGTGGGCAGCGAACAGGCGATGGAGGAGCTTGCCGCCTTCATGCGCGAGTCCGGCACCGGACCGGACTTTCTGACGATCGACGGCGGCGAGGGCGGCACGGGCGCGGCGAACATGGAGATGGCCGATTCCCTCGGCCTGCCCGTCTATTCCGCGCTGCTCCTCGCGGACAACGCGCTGCGGCGGCACGGCGTGCGCGACCGGGTGAAGATCATCGCCAGCGGCATGCTCGCCACCGCCGATCGCATTGCGATCGCGCTGGCGTTCGGCGCCGATCTCGTCAACGTCGGCCGCGCCGCGATGAACACGATCGGCTGCATCAACGCGCTGAAATGCAACACGAACGAATGCCCGACCGGCGTCACCAGCCACAAGCCTGAGCTGAAGAAGGGGCTGGTCATCGAGGAGAAAAGGTTCCGCACGGCCAACTACCTGACGACGGTTCGCGAAGGCGTCTACATGCTGGCGGCTTCGTGCGGACTCGATTCGCCGGCGGGCTTCAGGCGGGAGCATGTCACGTTCAAGGACCGGAACGCGTCCGCCGTCCGAATGGACCGGGTATGCCCTTACCCGGACGAAACGGGGGCTGCCGCGCGCATGTTCCCCGATTCGGCTCGCATAGGATGATTCGGGTTATTGCGGCCAGTCCCGTTCGGCGAACCGTTTCACGATCTCGATGACCGTCTCGGCGGCTTTCGCCATCACGTCGACGGACACGTATTCGTAGCGGCCGTGGAAGTTCTCGCCGCCGGTGAACAGGTTCGGCGTCGGCAGCCCCATGTAGGACAGCTGCGAGCCGTCGGTGCCGCCGCGGATCGGCCGGATGACCGGCTCGATGCCGAGGCTGCGCATCGCCTCCTCGGCGATGTCGATGATTTCGCGTACCGGCTCGATTTTGTCCCGCATGTTGTAATATTGGTCGTTCATTTCGATCCGGATCCGTTCTTCGCCGTATGCGGCCTGCAGTTCGGCGGCGATATGGGCGAGATACGCTTTCCGGTCTTCGAACTTCTCCCGGTCGAAGTCGCGGATGATGTACTGCATTCTGGCGTGCTCGACGCCGCCTTCGAAGGAGATGAGATGGTAGAAGCCCTCGCGTCCTTCCGTATATTCGGGCGCCTCATCGGCCGGCAGTTTCGCGTGGAATTCCATGGCGATTTTCGCGGCGTGGATCATTTTGCCCTTGGCCGTGCCGGGATGGACGTTCTTGCCGCGGATCTCGATCACCGCCTGGGCGGCGTTGAAGCTTTCGTACTGCAGCTCCCCGAGCGGGCCGCCGTCGACCGTGTAGGCCGCCCGCGCGCCGAACCTCGCGACGTCGAACCGGTGCGGTCCCCGTCCGATCTCTTCGTCGGGCGTGAAGGCGACGCGCACGGCGCCGCGCCTGATCCCGGGTTTCCGGACGAGATGATGCATTGCCGTCATGATGATCGCGATGCCGGCTTTGTTGTCCGCGCCGAGCAGCGTCGTGCCGTCGGTCGTGACGAGCGTATGACCGCGGTAACCGGCAAGCTCGGGGAAGTCGCGCGGCGACAGTACGATCCCCTGCTCAGCGTTCAGCACGATGTCGCCGCCGTCGTACGCTTCGACGATCTGCGGCTTGACATTTTTGCCGGTGAAGTCGGTGGCCGTGTCGAGATGGGCGAGGAAGCCGATGACCGGCACGCTGCGGTCCGTGTTGCCCGGGAGGGTGGCCATGACATAGCCGTTGTCGTCCATGGCCGCGTCGGTCAACCCGATCGCCTTCAGTTCATCCACGAGCATGCGGCCGAGTTCGAGCTGGCCGGGTGTCGAGGGACAGGTGCCGCTGTCCGGGTTCGACTGGGTGTCCACCTGAACGTAGCGCGTGAGGCGTTCGATAAGCTCTTTTTTCACGGCGGAATCGCTCCTGTATAAGGGATTATGGGTTATTATAGGCATTCGCCCGGGCCGGCCGCAACCGACGGAAAGCGCGGCCGGCGGGGATTAGGCCAATTTGCAAACTTCGACATGAATCGACAGGATGAATCTTACAGATCCCCGGTCCTTCGGTTATAATGGTGACAGGCGGCAGCCGGTGGGGAGGAACATACGTGGAGGACAAGGGGATGCGCCGATGGTTCTGGGGCGCCGCTGTCTTGACGACATGGCTTGTGCTGTCTGTCGGAACGATCGTTTATCAGAAACAGAAACTGGACGAAACCGAACGTCTCGAATATGAAGCCGCGGCGGCGGTCGCCGCATGGGCGGACGAATTCGCCGCCTGGACGAAGATGCGGATCGCCGAGCTGCGCGTCATGGCGGGCACAACCGCCGTCCGGTCGGGAAATGACGAAGAAGCGCTGCCCTATCTGGCCGAAGAACGGACGAGGCACGCGGACCTTCCGCTCCTGGGCTTGATCGGTCCGGACGGAACGATCGTCTTTCCGGACGGATCATCGGCGTCCGTGAAGGAAGACGGCGCAGTCCCGCATGAAGCGGACGGCGGCGGGACGCTTTACGGCCCGGTCGACGGCCCGCACGGCGAGACCGGTCTCGTGCTGGCCTTTCCTGTTGAGCGGACGGACGGGGCGCCCGGCGGAGCCGTGGGCAGCTTCGTGCCGCTGGCCTGGGTGCACGAGACTTTTTATACATACACGCTGACGGAGGAACAGACGGTTTACTTTCTGGCCGGCGATGCCGCGTTTCGGCTGACGGAGGGCGGCGGGCCGGCGGAGGATCCCGGCCTGGCCGGCCGGATCGGCTCGCGGGACGATGCGGATTCCGGGGTGATCCGGTTCGAGCGGGACGGTGAAGATTTTCTGTTAATATACGGAAAGGCGGCGGGGACGCCCTGGACGCTCGCGGCCGCCGCTCCCGGCCGGCTGCTGCTGGCATCGGCGGGCAGCGGCTTCTGGCGGACCGCGGCGGGCTTCGCCCTTCTGGATGCCGTTTTGCTGCTTCTGCTGTACGTTTTTCATCAAGGCTTCGCCTCCCGGTTCCGCGATCTGAAAAAGCGGCTGGCCCAGATGAGCCACGCGGCCAGACACGATCTGCTGACGGCGCTGCCGAATCGGCTGCAGCTCAGGGAGGCGCTCAACGCGCTGATCCGCAGCCATCCGTTCTCCGAGGACCGGCTGATCGGACTCGTGCTCATCGATTTGGACCGTTTCAAGAACGTCAACGATGCGCTGGGCCACAACGTCGGCGACCGGCTGCTGATCGCGGCCGCCGGCCAGCTCGGCGCCGCCTTGCGCCAAGGTCAGCGGCTGTACCGGCTGGGCGGGGACGAGTTCGTCCTGCTGTTCGAAGCGCTGAAGGCCCCCGGGGAAGGCATCGCCGAAGCGGAGCGGGTGCTCGGACGTCTGCGCGAGCCGATTCGGCTCGAACATCACGAATTCATCGTCACGGGCAGCGCCGGCATCAGCTTCTATCCGAAACATGCGGCCAGCGGCGGCGAACTCCTGCGGAACGCCGATCTGGCGATGTACCGCGCGAAGAAGCTGGGAGGCGGCTGCCTCGTCTGCTATGACGAATCGATGGTCGAGCAGACGACGCGCGAGGTGGCGATCGAGCAGCATCTGCGCAAAGCGGTGGCCGAAGGCGAGCTGGCGCTGGTCTATCAGCCGATCCAGGCGATCGCGAAAGGGAAGTGCGGCCTGTTCGCGGAGGCGCTGCTGCGATGGCATTCCAGGGAGCTCGGCCCGGTGCGGCCGGATCTGTTCATTCCGATCGCGGAGAGCACCGGCCTGATCATCGAGATCGGCGAATGGGTGCTGCGGCAGGCATGCACTCAGCTCGGTCTGTGGCGGCGCAGCGGGCTGCCGATCGATCGCGTGTCCGTCAATCTGTCCGCCATCCAGCTCGAACAGCCGGGCTTCGTCGACACCGTGCGGACGATTCTGGCCGAAACGGGCTGTGATCCGGACGGGCTGATGCTGGAACTGACCGAGAGCGCGGTCATCAGCCGGATGGATGTGATCGCCAGGACGCTGCGCGAACTGTCGGATCTCGGCATCCTGATCGCGCTGGATGATTTCGGGATCGGGTACTCGTCGCTTTCCGTTCTGAATCAGTTGGATGTTGACGTGCTCAAGATCGACCGCTCGTTTATCTCGCGCATCCATGACGGCAGCAAGGACAGGGCGCTCGTGAAGGTCATCCTGTCCATCGCGTCGCTGCTCGGCATCGATTCGATCGCCGAAGGGGTGGAGACCGAGGAGCAGCTCGAAATGCTTCGGGGCATGCAATGCACGCACGCCCAGGGGTATCTGCTCAGCAAGCCGCTTGACCGGGCGGAGTTCGAGCGGTATGCGGTCCGTTACCGCAATCCGGGGCTGACGTAGCGGTTCGGCCTGGCATGGTTGCCCGGGCGGAGCGCACATCAAGATACTTCAGCTTTACGTGAGCAAATATCGTGCATTTGTGCACCATGCTGCGGATACTGCGGGCGGATGCCCGAAGGGTGGAGGTGCGGCGATGAGGGACGATAAGCGTCTGGCGGGAACGGACGGTCAGACGGAAAAAGCCGGCCGGGCGGCGAAACCGGACATTCTGATCATGACGGCGGTGGAGGCGGAACGGGACGCGGTGCTGCGCGGGCTGGCGGGCTGCCCGCGGGCGGAGGTGCGGCTGGCCGGCGTCGGCTCGGCATCGGCGGCCGCGCGGACCGCGGCGGCGCTCGCCGGGGGCGGATGGCGCCTCGTCATCAGCGCGGGGATCGGCGGCGGGTTTGCCGGTGCGGCCGGCATCGGCGACCTCGTGCTGGCCGACGTCATCGCGGCCGCCGATCTCGGTGTCGAGACGCCGGACGGCTTCCTGCCGGTGGACGAGCTCGGCTTCGGCACGTCGCGCATCGCGGCCGATCCGGACTGGTCGGCCCGGCTGGCGCGGCGCATCGAAGCGGCCGGTCTGCCGCTTCGCCGCGGTCCGGTGCTGACCGTCTCGACCGCGACGGGAACGGCCGCCACCGCGGCCGAACGCGCACGCCGCGTGCCCGGTGCCGCCGCCGAAGCGATGGAAGGCTTCGGCGTGGCGGCCGCCGCCGCGGCTGCCGGCGTGCCGGTCGCCGAGCTGCGCGCCGTCTCGAACGCGGTCGGCCCGCGCGACCGCGCCGCGTGGCGCATCCCTGACGCGCTGGCCGCATTGGAATCGGCGTTCGCCGCCGCAAAGGAGGTTTTCGAAAGCAGATGAACACGCTGCGCATTGCTTACTCGCCGTGTCCGAACGATACGTTCGTCTTCCATGCGCTGGCGCACGGCCTCGTGCCCGGGGCGCCGAAGCTGGACGTGACCTACGCCGATGTCGACAAGACGAACCATTACGCGGCCGAATCCGATAATTTCGATGTGCTGAAAATTTCGTACGCCGCCCTGCCCTGGGTGCTCGACCGGTATGCCCTCCTGCCGTGCGGCGGCGCCCTCGGCCGCGGCTGCGGCCCGCTCGTGCTGACGGCCCGCCCGGCCGGTCCGGAGGCGCTCGCGGGCAAGCGGGTGGCCGTGCCGAGCGACCGGTCGACGGCGTACCTGCTGTTCCGCCTCTGGGCGGCCCGGCATGTGCCGGGCGGCGTCGGCGAGATCGTCGTCATGCCGTTCAACCGCATCATGCCCGCCGTCCGGGACGGCGAGATCGACGCCGGGCTGGTCATCCACGAGGCGCGCTTCACCTATCGGGAGTACGGCCTGTCCCTCGTCGAGGACATGGGCCGGTGGTGGGAAGAGGACACCGGGCTGCCGATTCCGCTCGGCGCCATCGTGGCGCGGCGCTCGCTCGACCGCGGGGCGATCGCGTCCTGGATCCGCGCTTCCGTCGAATACGCCTGGGCGCATCCGGAGGCGTCGCGCGATTACGTCATGCGCCATGCGCAGGAGATGAAGCCCGAGGTGGCGCAGGCGCACATTGATCTGTACGTCAACGCGTTCACCGCGGATCTCGGCGAGGAAGGCTACGCGGCGGTCGAAGCGCTGCTCGGCCGCGCCGCCCGGGAAGGGCTCGTGCCGGCGTTCGACCTGTCGGCGCTGCGCTGAATCGCGGCCCGCATCCGGCGCCTTCCCGATGATAAAAACTTCGTCTGTTCCGGCGGAATGGAAGGATGCCGTGAACAGACGAAGTTTTTTTGGTCCGTCCGAGGGGATGGCGTCTGCCGTTTTTCGCTTGCCTCAGGCCGTTCGGCCGACCGGCAGCATCCGCACCACGGCGGCCCCGGCGGCCTGCATGCCCGTCTTCACGATAAGCTGGCCGAGGATCGCGCTGCCGACCGCCTCCCACGGCAGGATGCCGGCGCCGAGCGGCGACAGGCCGATCAGCACGAACAGCACGCTGTCGATGACGCCGCCGGCGAAGCCGCTGTACAGCACGCGCCAGGCCATCGGCAGTTTGAGCCGGCTGTAGATCTCCGTATCCGTCGACTCGGAGACGAGGAACGTCACGGCCGACGCGGCCGTAATCCACAGCGTGTCGCCGAGCAGCCACGACGTGGCGGCGGAGAGCAGCATGGCCGCCAGAATCGCGGCATACGTCCGCTTCCGTCCGATCGCCTGCTGCACGAAATCGCGCAGGATGAACGTCGCGCCGATGAACACCGAACCGGCCGGCACGAGGAACGCACCGAACTCGAGCGGCGCAAAGCGCGCGGTGACGACGTTCGCGACCACGATGGATGCCAGATACAGAAGGATGATTCCGATTCTCATGTCAGCGTCCTCCCTTAACGGTTGTCCACTTTTTCGGGATACAGGTCGTGGTGGAGCAGCCGGTGTTCCGCCATCGCCTCGTATTTGGTTCCCGGCTTGCCCCAGTTGCAGTACGGATCGATCGATATGCCCCCGCGCGGCGTGAATTTGCCCCACACCTCAATGTACTTCGGGTCCATCGCTTCAATCAGATCGTTCATGATGATGTTCACGCAGTCCTCGTGGAAATCGCCGTGATTGCGGAAGCTGAACAGATACAGTTTCAGCGACTTGCTCTCCACGAGACGCTTGTCGGGAATGTACGAGATGTAGATCGTCGCGAAGTCCGGCTGTCCCGTCATCGGGCACAGGCTGGTGAACTCCGGACAATTGAACTTGACAAAATAGTCCCGCCCCGGATGCTTGTTTTCGAACGTCTCGAGCAGCTTGGGGTCGTAGGTGTACGCATACCGCGTGTTCCGGCTGCCCAGCAGCGTCAAATCCTGCAAGTCTTCGTGTCCTCTTCCGGCCATAAAAAAATCTCCTTTCGCGTGTGGTTCCTGCAGCGAAACGAGATTCGACGAACCGATTTCCATGCAAAACACAAAAGAACGATTGCGACAGGGCGATCGTTCAGCCTTAGTTTTTTATAGAGGGAGTTCGCGAACCTCTCCCGGAAGGTAATTCCGGATTTTCTTATGCAGTTGACTTCGTCAGTATAGCATAAGCGGAGCGGCCTGCCCAGCCCGTCCGCGCTGGAAACAAATCGCTGGACTATTTTCCGGCCGCGCGGGGAAGTTAAGCGGGGAAAGGAGGCGGCGGACATGGCGAGGAGAGGCAGAAGGCGGCCGCTCGTTCCCGGAGCGGGCCCGGCGCTGGAAGCGCTGAAAGCGGAAGTGATGAGCCGCGAAGGCTGGGCGGTCAATCCGGCGCGGCCGGGCGACGTGAAATACGAAGTCGCGCGGTCGATCGGCGTTCCGCTTCAACCGGGCACGGGCGGCGAGCTGCGCACCGATCAGGCGGGCGCCGTCGGCGGGCGGATCGGCGGACCGATGGTGCGCGAAATGATTCGCATGGCGCAGGAACGGCTTGCGAAGCGGCAGTGAATCAGGCATCCCTTATCGGGGTGCCTGATTTTTTTTATCGCGGCGGGACGCGCAGATCGGGAGAAGGTTATGTTAAAATATTTGACATAATGGAGGTGATACGATGCGTATTCTGTTGTTTAAACACTTCTCCTTTGATGATGCGTCAGTTTTATTAACATGGGCAAAGGAACGAGGGTGTCCCGCCGAAGTATTCGAGCCGCCGTCCGGGCAGCCGTTCCCGCCGAAGGAAAGTTTCGATCTTCTGGTCGTGCTCGGCGGTCCGATGAGCGTCTTCGAAGAAGACAAGCATCCGTGGCTGGCTGCGGAGAAAGCGTTTCTGCGGGAAGCGATCCGGTGCGGCAAGCGGGTGCTCGGCATCTGCCTCGGCGCGCAGATGCTGGCGGAAGCGCTGGGCGGCCGGGTGTACCGGAACGGGGAAAAAGAGATCGGCTGGCATCCGGTGCGCCGGACGGAAGCGCGGCATCCGCTGCTCGCCGGGCTGCCGGAGATGTTCTGGTCGTTCCATTGGCACGGCGACACGTTCGAACTGCCGGAGGGCGCGGTTCATCTGGCCAGTTCGGGCGCTTGCCGCAATCAGGCGTTCGCCTTCGGCGACCGGCTGCTCGGCCTGCAGTTCCATCTGGAGACGACGCCGGCCTGCATGACGGCCATGACGGAAGCGTGGGCCGACGAACTGGTGCCGGGCCGGTGGATCGAGTCGGCCGCGGCGATGCTCGCGAAAACCGCCCGCTGCGCCGATTCCGCCGCCTATCTGCACAAGATCTTGGATCGGATGCTCGCGGCACATGCGGGGGAACGCGCGGCGGGGTAAGCGGGCGACCGGGGGACGGCGATGCGTCGGACAAGGTGAGCGGCGACCGGGCATCGGCCGTCCTGCCGGCGAGCGCGCCGGATTCGACGGAGCTGCCGCGCCGCCCGAAGCAGGCCGGCCCCGCATCCGGATTGTCACGTCGGCTCGCCGGACTGCGGCTGCAGCCGCTCCATGAATTCGTCTAGGTCGAGCGCGGCCTTGTTCTGGTTGCATTCGCGGCACGCGGTCACGCAATTGACAGGCGTCGTGTGGCCGCCCTTCGCCCGCGGCACGATGTGGTCGATCGTGTCGCCGTACTTCCCGCAGAAATAGCAGGTGTAATTATCCCGTTTCAAAATATACTCGCGGAACGCCTTGTTGCTGTACAGCCTGCGGATCGTCCGGCGGTTCACGACGACGGCGGCATACTCGCGGACCAGCGTGACGGCGGTCTCGAGGTCGGTCTCCTGCCGCCAGCGGCGGCCCTTGTCGGTCCGGCCGCGCATCCAGATGACGCCGGATTTGCCCGGGGACAGCACGGAGGGGTCCGGTCCGACGGGCCGAGGCGGCAGGGGCATCGGCGGCAGGATGGACGCCGCTTTCCGGCGCGTGCGGCGGCCGTTCTCTTCCGGCTTTACGGTCGCCGCGTCCGCGCCGCCGGCCTGCGCTTGCCGGCGTCTGTTCCGCTTTCGTCCGCCGCGCTTCCCGCGGCGTTTGCGACGTTTGCCGCCCGTTCCGGCAGCGGCGGGCTGCCCGGCTGCGGGACCGCCGACGTCCGGCTGCGCCTCCGGCGCCCCGGATTGCCGCGCTTCATCCGCCGCGAACGGCTTGTCCGCTCCAGCCGCCGTCGCCGCCGCGGCCCCGGCCGCGCCGGCCGCCCGCATCCGTCGGCGGCACTCGCGGCAAGCGCCGCGGCGCGAATTCGGCCCGGCGCGCCGGCCGGTCCGCCGCTGAAATTCCTCCAGCGGCCGCTCGGCATGGCAATATGCGCATCTTTTGGTCTGCGGATATTCCGCCGCGTCCTGCCGCTTGCGATCCATGCGCCTGATCCTCCGGTCCTTCTCAATACACCCTTATTATACGCGATCTCCCGGCTTTGATCGAGAAAAGCCCGGCTGCATGCGTCTGTAGCCGGGCTTTCGACCAATCGCGGCGTCTCCCCGAAGTTCGATTTGTGTGCCGGCCGACAGCAGCGGTGTGCCTGCGGCATCCCATCCGCGCGATGAACCTTGATAAACCGCTCTTCTCCGCCGATATTTCTGATCAGAACCGCCGGTCGACCGCGGTCGACGACGATCCCGTTGGATTTGATCCGTTGCGCATGCGATAATGTCGGAGGAGAAAAATATCGCGGACAAAACCGGCGGACAACTTTTTGCGAAAGCGCGTACATGGGATTGCTCTCTGGAATTATAGGCGGTTTGCAGGCATGGAAGTATCAGGAGGTCAACTTTTTCGATCACAATTTCAACCTGATCGGAAAGGGGCTGGCGCGCATGCCGGCGATCGAATTCACCGCTCTTCCGCTTCCCCACTACATCCGCGCGGGCTACAGCCTGGCCGGACCGGGGCGGAAGCATCCCGAGCGGTGTGCGATCGGCGAGTTCGACCTGCTTGTCGTCGCGCAAGGCTGCTTGTATATTGGGGAGGAAGACCGGCAATATGAAGTGGCGGAAGGCCACGCGCTCATTCTGCGGCCGGATCTGCACCATTATCCGACGGCCGGATGCACGGAGCAGACGGCTTCCTACTGGCTGCATTTCCATACGGCAGGATCATGGCGGATGACGGATGACGACGGGGAAGAGGCCGCGGGCGGAGCGGACGATGCGCCGGCGCCGGGCCGGACGTTCCGGATGCAGACGTTCCGGATCCGCGTGCCGCAGTTCAGCCGCCTGGTGCAGCCGGCGAAGATGTACGAGGTGCTGCGGCAGCTCGTCGCGCTCGAACGCGATTCCCACCTGCACTGGGTGCGCTGGGAACAGCAGCTCCTGTTCCAGCAGGTGCTGATGATGCTCGCCGCCGGCGCGGATGTGCGTTCGCCGCGACCGGGAGCCGTGGTGGCGGATCAGGCCGCATCCTATTTGCGCAAGCACTACCGCGAGCGGCTGACGGCGAAGGACCTCGGCGAGGCGCTCAATTTTCACCCGGTGTACATCGCGCGCTGCATGAAGCGGCAGTTCGGCTGCTCGCCGATGGAGTATCTGCTGCAATACCGGCTCGATCAGGCGAAGCTGCTGCTGCTTCAGACCGATCTGCCGGTCGGCCGGATTGCGCAGGATGTCGGTTTCCGGCAGGCCGCCTATTTCACCGCATGTTTCGCGAGAAATGAAGGGGTGACGCCCCGCGAGTATCGCCGGCGGTTTCTTCAGAATCCCGGCGCGGCGGGGCTTGATCCGATACCGACCACAACGGGAGGCGGGAATTGAAATGGAGAAGACGGCTTACGTGACGGGCTGCGACCGCGGGCTCGGCCTTGCGCTGGCGAAAGTGCTGCTGGCCGAAGGGTACCGCGTGTTCGCGGGAAGCTACCTCGCCGACTGGCCCGAACTCGGCGAACTGGCGGAGAAGGAGCCGAAGTTGCGCATCGTGCCGCTGGACATCGGCAGCGACGAATCGGTGCAGCGGGCGGCGGACATCGTGAAGGCGGAGACGGACCGTCTCGACATCCTCATCAACAACGCGGCCATTTACCGGGACCGCTCGGAGGACATCTTCGGCGATCTGTACTTCGACGACATGCTGAACATGTACAACGTCAACACGCTCGGCACGCTGCGCGTCACCCACTCCGTCATCGACCTGCTGGTGAAGGGCGAAGGGAAACGGCTCGTCAATATTTCGTCCGAGGCCGGCAGCATCGCCGACAACTGGCGGAAGCGCGAATACGGCTACTGCATGACGAAGGCGGCGGTCAACATGCAGTCGGCGATCCTGCAGAACCATCTGCAGGAATACGGCATCAAGGTGATGTGCTTCCATCCGGGATGGGTGCGCTCCTACATGTCGGGCACGTTCAACGACAAGGCGACGGTCGAGGCGATCGACGCGGCGAAGGGCATCATCGCGCAGGTGCTCAAGCCGCAGGAGATTACGGCGCTGCCGTCGTACACGGACTACACGGGCAAACCGCTGCCCTGGTAAGTCTGCCGAATCCAGCGACCGGGAGGAACGATCGGAATGAAGAAGGTCATCGCCCTCGTCGGCGACTATTGGCATGCAGGAGATATGATTCGGGAAGCGCTGGGGCAGGCGGCGGAAGCGGCCGGCGGCATGGCGCTCTCGTTCGCGGAGCACGGGGAGCTTGCGGATCGGCTGAAGGAGCGGCCGGACGCGGTCGTCCTGTTCAAACAGAACCCGCTGAACGGGCCGCAGGAACCGTTCGAGCCGTGGATGTCGCCCGAAATCGAGGCGGCGATCGCCGGGTATGTGAAAGACGGCGGCCGCTGGCTGGCCTGGCATACGGGAATGGCCGGCTATGACAAGGACGGCGCCTACGTCGACATGCTGCGCGGCCGCTTCCTGCATCACCCGAAAATGAACGACGTCACCTACACGCGCGCTTCGGACGGTGCCGAAGTGATGACGCTTTTCGACGAGCATTATTTTGTGGAAGTGGACGAGTCCAGGACGAACGTGTTCCTGCGCTCGCGCTCGGCGGACGGCGAGTCGCTGGCCGGCTGGGAACACGGCTACGGGGAAGGCAAGGTGTGCTGCCTGACGCCCGCCCATGCCCGCGAAGCGCTGCTCGATCCGAAGTTCCAGGCGTTCCTGGCGGAGCGGCTGCGGCTCTTGCTGGCCTGATCGGATCTGCGGCGACGGAAAGGATCACATGGCCATTTTCACGCTCAAATATCCGAAGGACGCGCCCGAGACGGAGCAGTTTCTGGAAGACGGCCGGCGCATCCTGACCGGCATTCCCGTCGTGCGCAATTTCGAGGTGCTGCGCCAGACAAGTCCGAAAACGGACTTCGACTTCGGATTCTCGATGGAGTTCGCGAGCCAGGCCGACTACGATGCGTACAACGCGCATCCGGATCACGTGAAGTTCGTCGAGGAGCGGTGGAAGAAGGAAGTCGTCCGCTTCCAGGAGATCGACTTCGTGAACGTCTGAGCGGTGCGGCGCCATCACGTTTGGACCAATCGCATGTTGGCGAAGACCGGCTCCCTTCCTGCCCGGTATGCGGCAAGGGAGCCGGTTTTTGTTTGGCGAAACGCGGCTCAATCCGACGGAAGACGCGGAAGATCATTGACGGAATAGTAATCGTTTCCTATACTTGAGGTACGCAAGTCCTACTTGGGATCAAGGCAACCTGCGCGAAAGCGCAAGGACGCAAAGCTACAGGGGCTAATCGGCGGGATGGACCGGACCTCCGCAATTCGGGCGGACGGACGGTTCGCGCCGGATGCCAGCCAGCTGCCGAACAAGGAAGGAGGCCGCGTTGGGATGGATTCCGCTTTTCCGGAGCGAACATCCGAAAATTCCGTAGCGCACCAGACCGAGGACAGAAAAGGGAGGCTGTGGCCGGCGGCCGCGAACTCGTACAAGGAGGCGGCCGGGAAAGCCGCGGGTCAGCAAGCGGCACAGCCCGGGAACGGGGAGCAGGGCAAGAAGACGGTTCCGGTGCCGCCCGCGCTGATGATCGGCGCGAAGCTGGACATCCGGGTATAGCCGGACGGACCGGGAGAGAACAATTATATAGGATAAATCCGTTGACAATTTGTTGAACGGCGTGATACTGTACGTCATAAAGATGACACAACGGCAACGGAAAGGAGCTGCGGGCGATGAACGGCAATCGGATGGATCATATCCTCCTTATGCCATCTGGAGGCGAGGTTCATATTGCCCGCGGCCGCTTCATCCCGGCTCCGGCCCATCGCCGGCGGTCTGCCGAATGAAGCGCTGACATGCGCATGCCGCGGGAGGGGCGCGGCGTGTACCCATAACGGGAACTTGGGAGCACATCGCACCTTTTGCGGTGTGCGTTTTGTTTTTGCGGTCGAGATCCAAGGACGGAGAGAGGAGAGACAGACATGCTGGCGGTGCTGCGCAAACTGGGCTGGTTCTTCAAGCTGGAACGCAAACGTTACCTCATCGCCTTCACGCTGCTTTTTGTCAGCGGCATCATCGAAGTGCTGCCGCCGATGATCGTCGGAGATGCGATTGACGCCATCTATCAGGGGACCATGACCTGGCAGAGTCTGACGATGACGCTGGCGGCGCTTGCCGGCCTGACGATCATCGTCTATGTTACCTCCTATAAATGGCACTACAATCTGTTCGGCGGTTCGTTCGTCGTGGAGCGGATGCTCCGCTCCAGGCTGATGCGGCATTTTCTGAAGATGACCCCGGCGTTCTTCCATAAAAATCGTACCGGGGATCTGATGGCGCGCGCGACGAACGACCTGAATGCGGTCAGCCTGACGGCCGGTTTCGGCATGCTGACGCTGATCGATTCCACGCTGTGGATGTCGCTTCTGCTCATCATGATGTCCGTGTTCGTCTCCTGGAAGCTGACCCTGATGGCGGTGCTGCCGCTGCCGATCATGGCCGTGCTTGCCAGTGTGTACGGCAATTGGATCCACAACCGGTTCACCGCGGCGCAGGACGCGTTCGGCGACATGAACGAGAGCGTGCTGGAGACGATCTCCGGCATTCGCGTCATCCGCGCCTATGTGCAGGAGCGGGCGCAGGAACGCCGGTTTGCAGCGGTAACCGAAGACGTCTACAAGAAAAATCTGGCCGTCGTGCGCATCGAGGCGCTGTTCGAGCCGACGGTCAGGATTTTCGTCGGGGCGAGCTATCTGATCGGCCTCGGCTACGGAGCCTATCTCGTCTTCCACAACGAACTGACGATCGGCGGGCTCGTCACCTTCAACGTCTATCTCGGGATGCTGATCTGGCCGATGTTCGCGGTCGGCGAGATGATCAACATCATGCAGCGCGGCAACGCGTCGCTCGACCGGGTGAACGAGACGCTGAACTACAAGCCGGATGTGCCGGACGTGCCGGACGCGGAAGCGTCGATGGAGACGGAAGCGCCGGAGACGCCGGGCGACATCGTCTTCCGGAACGTGACGTTCCGCTACCCGGGGTCGCCGGTCGACAATCTGCGGGACGTCTCGTTTGTGTTGCGGCGGGGCGGAACGCTCGGCGTCGTCGGGCGGACCGGCGCCGGCAAGACGACGCTGATCCGCCAGCTGCTGCGCGAATATCCGTCGGGCACGGGCGAGATTGCGATCGGCGGCGTGCCGATCGAACGGATTCCGACGGACCGGCTCAAGTCGTGGTTCGGCTACGTGCCGCAGGAGCAGTTCCTGTTCTCGCGCTCGGTGCGCGACAACATCCTGTTCGCGCGCGACGACGCGGGCGAGGAGGAATTGGAGCGCGCGATCGAGGCGTCCGCGTTCAAGAAAGACCTGGCTTTCCTGCCGGACGGTCTGAATACGCTCGTCGGCGAGCGGGGCGTCGCGCTGTCGGGCGGCCAGAAGCAGCGCGTCGCGATCGCCCGGGCGCTCGTCCGGGATCCGGAGATTCTGATGCTCGACGACGCGCTGTCCGCGGTGGACGCGCGGACGGAGGCGGAGATCATCGCGAACATCCGGCGCGAGCGGCAGGGCAAGACGACGATCATCGTCACGCACCGGCTGTCCGCCGTCCAGCACGCGGACTGGATCATCGTGCTCGAAGACGGACGGATCATCGAGGAAGGCACGCATGAGGAGCTTCTGGCGCGCGGCGGCTGGTACAAGGAACAGTACGAAAGGCAGCAGATGGAAGAAGCGGTTGGATCGGAAGCGGGTGATCATGCATGAGCACGGAAGACATTTTCGGGCGGGATCTGGACATCGACCGGGCGTCGGTCGGCAAGGGCGAGACGGTCAGGCGCCTGATCCGGTATGCCATGCTGTACAAATGGCAGCTGCTCCTGGCCATCGTCATGCTGGCCATATCCGTCGCCACCAACCTGGCCGGCCCGTTCGTGGCGAAGCGGCTGATCGACGTGCATATTTCGGGCATCGAGCAGCCGTGGCATGAAGTGTCTGCGGAGGATGCCCATACGGCCGAATACGGGGGCAAGCTTTACAAACGGTCGGACCATTTCGCTCCCGGCGAGGAGCGGGGCGGAGAAGTCCGCATCCTGCAGATCGGGAGGGAATACTACTTCATTCCGCAGCCGGTCGCGTTCGACGGCGCCCGGACGGTGAACGAAGACGGCACGGTCACGATCGAACAGGGCGGGCAGACGGCCGTCTATCCGGCCGAGCGGATCGGGGCGAAGGAGATCTACCGGTTCTACCGTCCCGAAGTCGACGGCATGCTGCGGCTCTGCCTGTTCTATTTCGGGCTGACGGTGCTGTCGGCGTTCTTCGCTTACGGCCAGCGCTACTATCTGCAGGCGGCGGCGAACCGGATCATCCTGAAAATGCGCAGCGACGTGTTCGCCCAAGTGAACCGGCTGGCGGTCCGCTTCTTCGACAATCTGCCGGCCGGCAAAGTCGTCTCCCGCATCACGAACGATACGGAGGCGATCCGCGAGCTGTACGTGACGGTGTTGGCGAACTTTTTCACCGGCGGCGTCAACATGGTCGGCATTCTCGGCGCGATGTTCCTGCTGGATGTGCGGCTGGCGGCGATCTGCCTGATCATCATCCCGATCCTGGCGGTATGGATCTGGGTCTACGGCCGGTTCGCCCGGCGGTACAACCGCGTGATCCGCGCGACGCTGAGCGAGATCAACGGCCGGATCAACGAATCGATCCAGGGGATGGCCGTCATCCGGGCGTTCCGGCGCGAGAAGAAGGTGGAGGAAGAGTTCGAGGCGTACAACCACCGGAGCTTCGTCTACAAGAACAAGCTGCTCAGTCTGAACTCGCTGACCGGCTACAACCTGGTCGGCGTCATCCGGAACTTCGCCTATGTGGCGGTCATCTGGTATTTCGGCGCGGAGCGGCTGACCGGTCCGGAGGCGATCGTGTCGCTCGGCGTGCTGTACGCGTTCGTCGACTATCTGAACCGGCTGTTCGACCCGATCGTGAACATCGTCAACCAGCTGCCGAATCTCGAGACGGCGCTCGTCTCGGCCGAGCGGGTGTTCGTCCTGCTCGACGAACCGGGCGAAGACGTGTCGGATGAACGGATTCCCCGCTATAAGGGCGATGTCGCGTTCCGCGACGTCTGGTTCTCGTACAAGGAAGGCGAACCGGTGCTGAAAGGCATCTCGTTCGAGGCGAAGCAGGGGCAGACGGTCGCGCTCGTCGGCCATACCGGTTCGGGCAAAAGCTCGATCATCAACCTGCTCTTCCGCTTCTACGATCCGGACAGCGGCAGCGTCACCATCGACGGCGTCGACGTGCGGGATATCCCGCGGCAGGCGCTCCGGGCGCATATGGGCATCGTGCTGCAGGATCCGTTCCTGTTCACCGGCACGGTCGAATCGAACATTACGATGGGCGATTCCCGGATCACGCGCGAGAAGGCCGCGAAGGCGCTGGCCGAAGTCGGCGGCGACCGGGTGCTGAAAGCTCTGCCGCGCGGCATCGACGAGCCGGTGCTGGAGAAGGGCAGCACGCTGTCGGCCGGACAGCGGCAGCTGATCTCGTTCGCCCGCGCGCTCGCGTTCGACCCGGCAATCCTCATCCTGGACGAGGCGACAAGCAACATCGATACGGAGACGGAAGCGATCATCCAGGAAGCGCTCGAGGTCGTCAAGCAGGGGCGGACGACGTTCATCGTCGCGCACCGTTTGTCGACGATCAAGAACGCCGATCTGATTCTCGTGCTCGACCGCGGCGTCATCGTGGAGCGGGGAAATCACGAGTCGCTGATGGAGCGGCGCGGCAAGTATTATCAAATGTATCAGCTGCAGCAGGGAGAGGCTTCCGCCGCGGGCGCCGAGGCAGGCGCCGGACCGGCAAAGTGAAGAGGACGGGGAACCCCGGGACCGCATGAAGCGGGACCGGGGTTTTCTGTTTCTGAAACTCGGAAACTCATACACAAAAAAAGATGGAGGATATCCAACGGCCGTATCCTTATCCGCTTACAACATCGGCTCTATAATACTGATGGCGTTTACAATACATGTGCATGGCAAGACGGATGTGCATTGAAAAGGGAGGAAGGAAAGTAGAGATGAAGAGAACACTGGCATTGCTCACCGCGATCATCATGCTCGCATCGCTGCTGGCGGCCTGCGGGGGGAGCAACAAGGACAACAACTCCGGCTCCAACTCGTCGACGGGCGGCAACACGTCGAGCAACACGGAAAGCACGGGCAACTCGGGCGGATCTTCCGGCTCGGGCGAGAAGATCAAGATCAACCTCTGGTCGTTTACGGACGAAATTCCGAAGATGGCGGAAAAGTACGTTCAACTGTTCCCCGAGAAGAACGTCGAATTCAATCCGACCATCATCGCCACCACGGAAGGCGCGTATCAGCCGGCGCTTGACCAGGCGATTGTCGGCGGAGGCAGCGACGCTCCGGACATCTATGCTGCCGAAGCGGCGTTCGTTCTGAAGTACACGCAAGGCGACATGTCCGATTTTGCGGCTGCTTATGCCGATCTGGGTCTCACCGACGACATGGTGAAGGAAGCCGGCATCGCCGAGTACTCGGTTGAAATCGGCTCCAAGGACGGCGTGCTGAAAGCGCTTGGCTATCAGGCAACCGGCGGCGCGTTCATCTATCGCCGCTCGATCGCTAAGGATGTCTTCGGCACAGACGATCCGCAAGTCGTCAAGGACGAGATCGGCCCGGGTTGGGACAAATTCTTCGAAGCGGCCGAGAAGCTGAAAGCGAAAGGTTATGCGATCGTCTCCGGCGACGGCGACATCTGGCACCCGATCGAGAACAGCTCGGACCAGGGCTGGATCGTTGACGGCAAACTGCACATTGATCCGAAGCGTGAAGCATTCCTCGACATGTCCAAGCGTCTGAAGGACAACGGTTATCACAACGACACCCGCGACTGGCAGGAAGCCTGGTTCGCCGACATGAACGGCAGCGGTCCGAAACCGGTATTCGGTTTCTTCGGTCCGGCATGGCTCATCAACTATGTCATGAAGGACAATGTGGGCGACACCTTCGGCGACTGGGCGGTCACCGAGCCGACGACGGGCTTCTTCTGGGGCGGCACCTGGCTGCTGGCCAACAAGGAAGTGCTCAAGGACGAAGCGAAGAAGCAAGCGGTCGCCGACTTCATCAAGTGGGTAACGCTGGATACGTCCGAGACGGGTCTGCAATACTTCTGGGCGAACGGCACGATGGTCGAAGGCGAGCAAGGCACGAAGGACTCCGTCGCATCCTCCGTCGTCATGGAGAAATCGAACGGCGAACTCGACATCCTCGGCGGTCAGAACATGTTCGACGTGTTTGTGCCGGCGAACGCCAACGCAACGGGCAAAAACCTGACGCAGTATGACGAATCGATCAACCTCATTTGGCGCGACCAAGTCCGCGAGTACGCTGCCGGCAACAAGAGCCGTGAGCAGGCGCTTGCCGACTTCAAGAACCGGGTCAAAGACGAACTGGGCATTGACAGCGAGTAAGGGCGCCTTGACGGGGCGGCGGGTGGGTATCCCCCGCCCCTTTAACATCATCGGGGGGTGATCGATTTTGCGCCGGCGCAGCAAACTCAACTATTCCAGGTACGGCTATCTCTTCTGCCTTCCCTTCGTATTGGCGTTCCTGGTTTTTTCGCTGTATCCGATCCTGTACACGGCATTCATCGGGTTTACCGACATGAAAGGCGTCGTCCCGAAAACGCCCCACATTCTGGACGATCCGCTGGAAAACTTCAAAAACCTGCTGTTCGAAAATGAGCTGTTCCGGATGTCGCTCATGAATACGGCGCTCATCTGGATCGTGAACTTCATCCCGCAACTGGGGCTCGCGCTCCTGCTCACCGCCTGGTTCACGAACAAGCGGCTCAAACTGCGGGGACAGGGCGCGTTCAAAATTCTGTTCTACATGCCGAACATCATCACGGCCGGCACGATCGCCGTGCTGTTCAGCTCGCTGTTCGCGTATCCGATCGGCCCGATCAACAGCATGTACCAAATGTTCGGCTGGTCGAACGAGGCGATCAATTTTCTCCAGGACAAGACGACGGCGAGGGGGATCGTGGCGTTCATCCAGTTCTGGATGTGGTACGGCCATACGATGCTGATCCTGATCGCGGGCGTGCTGGGGATCAACCCGGCGATCTATGAGGCGGCGGCCATCGACGGCGCGAACGGATTCCAGACGTTCTTCCGGATTACGCTGCCGAGCCTCCGGACGATCATGCTGTTCACGCTGATCACGTCGATGATCGGCGGTCTGCAAATGTTCGACATTCCGCAACTGTTCCTGGCGGGCCAACCGGACAACTCGACCTACACCGCCACGATGTTCATCTATTCGCAGGCATTCAGGGGCAGCTACCTGTACAACCGCGCAGCCGCGGCCAGCATGATTCTGTTCGTGATCGCGGCCGTACTGTCGGCGTTCCTGTTCTATCTGATGCGCGACCGCGACGCGGCGCGTCTCAAACGGGAAGAGCGGCGGATTCGCAAAGCGGCGAAAGCGGCGTCACAAGGGGGCGTAACGCATGCATAGCCAACTGAGGAAGAGCAACGCCATCGCCCTGAACATTAATCGAACAATCATTTATATCGTCTGCATCTTCCTGGCTCTGCTCAGCATCGCGCCATTCTGGATCATGTTCGTGAACGCGACGCGTTCGACGTCGGAGATCCAGCAAGGCTTGGCCATTCTGCCTTCGGGGCATCTCATGAGGAACCTGGAGATTCTGCTCGACAAGAGCTTCGATCCGATCACCGGGTTCGTGAACTCGTTCATCATCGCCGCGGGCGCGACGTTGTGCGCGGTCTATTTCTCCTCCCTGACCGCATACGGGCTCGTGGCATACAACTGGAAGCTCCGGCAGCCGTTCTTCACGTTCATTATTCTGGTGATGCTGATTCCGGCGCAGGCGAGCGCGGTCGGTTTCTACCAGTTCATGTACAAGCTCGGCTGGACGAACAACCATCTGCCGCTCATTCTGCCCGCGATTGCGTCGCCGGCGATCGTGTTCTTCATGCGCCAATATCTGATCGGCGCGCTGTCGTTCGAAGTCGTGGAGTCGGCGCGGGTGGACGGATCCGGCGAATTCGCCACATTCAACCGGATCATCCTGCCGATCATGATGCCGGCGGTGGCGACGCAGGCGATCTTCGTCTTCGTGGCGAACTGGAACAACCTGTTCATGCCGCTCATTCTGCTGACACAGAAGGAGAAATACACGCTTCCGATCATGGTCAGCCTGTTGCGCGGCGACATTTACCGGACGGAGTACGGTTCCATCTATCTCGGACTGTCGCTGACGGCAATCCCGCTGTTCATTATCTACTTCCTGCTGTCCCGGTACATCATCGAAGGCGTGGCGTTGGGCAGCGTGAAGGAGTAAGGTCAACCGAGCCTGCGCAGCAGCGGCTCGACCTGTTCCGTCCAGCCGCTGTAGGCCTCGTCGGCAAGCAGCGTATGCCAGCCGAAGGTTTCCGCCGCGCGCAGGTTGTCCGGGTGGTCATCGACGAACAGGACGGGCGCGCCGGGCGGTATCTTCGCAGCTGCCGTCTCGTAGATTCTCGGGTCCGGCTTGAAGCAGCCGGCCTCGCTTGAAATCGTAATGCCGGAGAAAAGCCGGATGCGGTGATCCAGCTGCGGCAGGAGCCATTCCGCGCGGTGGTTGCTCAGAATATGCAGATCGGCGAGGCTGCTCCATGCCTGAAGATGATTCAGCGCCGGGAGCGGCTTCATGCTGTCCAGAAGCGCCTGACGGGCCGATGCAATATCCAGGCCGGGCCAGGCGGCGGACAGCCAGGACCAGAAGTCCGGCTCCGATATGCCGCCGGACCAGAGCAGGCCGCGCATCTCCCGGCGGTAGCGGGCGCGGAGTTCATCGAAGGGCGCGCCGGCCAGCTTGGCCAGCGTCTTCCAGAACGAATCCAGGTTGGTCAGCAGCACGCCGCCGGCATCAAGGACAAGCTGGGGTTTCAGGGGCATCCGGATTCATCTCCCATAGTCGTGCCCGATGCGAATGGCCGCGTCGGGCCTCTTTCTGTCTTGTGTGACCCAAGACCGCCGGTTACCGGGCGGTCTTCTCGTTATCATGCGCCCTTATGGTCCGGGGCAAGGCCGAGGGAGGCGAGCGCGGACAGCACCCGCGCTTTCAGCGCCTGCTTTGCCTCCGGCTCGAGGAAGGCCGCATCCGCCGCGTTCAGGACGAGCGCCGCGATCTCCCGCGGCGCCATGCCCAGCCGCTCATGCAGCAGCCGGTACTCATCCGCGATCGTCGTGCCCGATACCGTCGGATTGTCCGTGTTCGCCGTGACGACGAGCCCTTCGGCCGCGTAGCGGCGGAGCGGGTACGCGTCCCACCCGGGAACCGCCCGCGTCTGGATGTTGCTCGTGGGACACATCTCGAGCGGAATCCGGCGTTCTCTGAGCATTGCGAGTATCTCCGGGTCCTCCTGGGCGCGGACGCCGTGGCCGATCCGAACGGCGCCGAGCCGTTCGACGGCTTCGCGGATGCTCTCGGGTCCGGCCGCTTCGCCGGCGTGAATCGTGACCGGCAGGCCGAGCGCGGCGGCCGCTTCGAACACCCGTCGGAAGGCGGATGTCGGGAAGCGCGACTCGTCCCCGGCAAGGTCGACGGCGCCCACGCCGTACCCGGCGAAACGCGCGGCCGCCTCGACGGCGGCGATGTTCAGCGCCTCGTCGTGATGGCGCATGCAGATGACGATGGCGCGCGCCGGGATGCCGCATTCGGCTTCGCCGCGCCTGAGGCCGTCGATGACGCTGCGGATGGCGTCGTCCGCGCTCAAGGATTCCCGGGTATGCAGCATCGGGGCGAAGCGGACTTCAACGTACAGGCCGCCGCTCTCCGCCGTCTGCCGCACGCATTCGAAGGCGGCGAGCTCGAGCGCTTCCGCATCCTGCAGATGGGGAAGCACGAAATCAAATTTGGTCAGGTACTCGGTCAGGTTCGCGTTGTCGGGCGCCGCCTGCATGTACGGCAGCAGCCGCTCCGGCTCCGTCTCCGGAAGCGGGCGCTTCCGCTCGCGGGCCAGGCGGATCAGCGTCTCCGGCCGGACGCAGCCGTCCAGATGGAGATGGAGATCGATCTTCGGCATGGCCGCGATCAGGTCCAAAGGCCTGGTCATCAAGAACTTCCTCCTCTCATGGTCTGCGCGGTCTCCGGGCGGGAACGTCTCCCGGCAGCGCCTTGTTTTTCCCCCATCGTAATGGCAGCCGGGGGCCGTGTCAACTTGCTTAACAAGCATAGACATTCGCGCGGGATTTTCGGATAATGGAAAGGATAATGGAAATATAAGTGTTAACACAATGTAATGCCGAGGTGGGGAAAGTTGAAGCTGACCTATTATGGCCACAGTTGTGTTCTGGTCGAAACATCCGGCCGGAGACTCATTATCGATCCGTTCCTGACCGGCAATCCGACGGCGCCGGTTGCCGCCTCCGAAGTCCGGGCGGACTATGTGCTGCTCACGCACGGGCATAACGACCATGTCGGCGACGCCTTTGAAATTGCGAAACGCTGCGATGCGGTCGTCATCGCGCCGTTCGAACTGGCGACCTATGCCGGGTGGCAAGGCTGCAAGACGCATCCGATGCATATCGGGGGCGGGCACGCGTTCGATTTCGGCACGGTGAAACTGACGCCTGCGCTGCACGGCTCCGGCTATGAAGTGCCGGGAGAGCAACGCCTCATCTATATGGGCATGCCGGCGGGCCTGCTGCTGACGAGCGAAGGCCGAACGGTCTATCACGCGGGCGATACGGCGCTGTTCGGCGACATGCGGCTTATCGGAGAGCGCAACTCGATCGACCTTGCGTTCCTGCCGATCGGCGACAATTACACGATGGGGCCCGACGATGCGCTGACGGCCGCGGAATGGCTCCGCGCGGCTCGGGTCGTTCCCGTCCATTACAATACGTTCCCGCTCATTGAGCAGGACGGGCAGGCATTTGCCGGCCGGCTGAAAGCCGCCGGCATCGAAGGGATTCCGCTGGCGCCCGGCGAATCGATCGAACTGTAAGCGGCTTGCCGCTTTGCAAGCCGCATGCGCGGCGCGTCGGCGCACAAGGGTGAAGCCGTCTCATCCCGACGCCCGGCTGCAAACGATTCCAACCACGCAAAAGGGGTGAGCGGGATTGCGATACTTGCTGAAATATTTGAAACCGTATCGTCTGGCCGCGGGCGCCGCCCTCATCCTGATGCTGGTGGAACTTGTCGTCGAGCTTTGGCATCCGGTCCTGATGGCCCGCATCATCGATGAAGGCATCCTGCCCCGGGATACGGGCGCGGTGCTCAGGATCGGCGCCTGGATGACGCTGCTTGCGCTGCTCGGTTTCGCTTCGGGCATCGTGAACAGCTATTTCGCCGCGCATGTGAGCCAGGGCTTCGCCTTTGACGTCCGGGCCGGGATGTACGAACGCGTGCAGACTTTTCCTTACGCCGTATTCAGCCGCTTCTCCGCCGCAACGCTCATGACCCGGATGACGAGCGATGTCACCCAGGTGCAGAACGCGGTGTTCATGAGCCTGCGCGTCATGATGCGGGCGCCGCTGATCATGGCCGGGGGGCTGTTCATGGCGTTGGCCTTGAGCGTCCGGCTCGGACTGATCCTGCTCTTGATCTCGCCGGTGCTGTTTACGGTTCTCGTCTGGATGATGAACCGCGGATTCAAGCTGTTCCAGGCGGTGCAGGCCCGGCTGGACCGGACGAACGGGCTGCTGAGGGAAAACCTGCTCGGCATGCGGCTCATCAAGGCGATGGTGCGCTACGCCCGCGAGCGGGAGCGGTTCATGCAGGCGAATGAAGATCTGATGACGCGCACGATCTCCGCCATCCGGGTCGTCGAACTGACGGTGCCGGCCCTGCTCATGGTCATGAATGTCGGCATTCTGCTGCTGCTCTGGTTCGGCAGCGCGGAAGTGCAGGCGGGCCGCGCGGAAGTGGGCGAGATCGTCGCTGTCGTCAACTACGCGATGCGCATCATGGCCGCATTTTCGATGCTGTCCTGGATCGTGACGAGTCTGGCCCGGGCGAGGGCGTCGGCCGGGCGGATCACGGAAGTGCTGAAGACGGAAGAGAAGGAGACGACGATTCGCACGGAAGGCTCCGCCGAAGACGGGAGGCAGGAGCAAGCGGCTTCGCCGCCTTTCGCCCCGGACGAAGGCGCGGAGATCGCGTTCGAGCGTGTCACGTTCCGCTATCCGGGCATGGCCGACCCTGCGCTGGAGCGGATCTCGTTTACCGTTCGGCCGGGCCAGACGGCGGCCATTCTCGGCGCGACCGGCTCCGGCAAATCATCGCTCATCCAGCTCATCCCGCGGCTGTTCGATCCCGACGAAGGCGCCGTGCGCATCGACGGACGGGATGTCAGAACCTGCGATCCGGAATGGCTGCGGGCGCAGATCGGCTATGCGCCGCAGGAAGTGGTGCTGTTCTCGGGAACGGTGCGCGACAACCTGCTCTGGGGCAAGGATGACGCCACCCGGGAGGAAATCGTGGAAGCGGCGCGCGCCGCGCAGATCCATGAGACGATCATGCGGCTGCCGGACCAATACGAGACAATGCTCGGGCAGAAGGGCGTCAATCTGTCCGGCGGCCAGAAGCAGCGGCTTTCGGTGGCGAGGGCGCTTGTCCGGAAGCCCAGGGTGCTGCTGCTCGACGACAGCACAAGCGCCCTCGACGCGAAGACGGAGGCGGCGCTGCTGGCCGCGCTGAAAGCGTACCGCTGCACGATTCTGCTCGTCACACAGAAGATATCGGCGGCCATGCAGGCGGATGTTATCCTTATCCTTGAGGACGGCCGGCTTCACGCGATGGGGACGCACGAAGAGCTGCTCCGGACGTCGCCGCTGTATGCGCGCATCATCCGGTCGCAGTACGGAGAGGAGGCGGCGCACCATGGCTGACCGCGGCGGCAAACGCGGGCAGCGGCCGAAACAATGGGTTCCGACCCTGCTCCGCATCTGGTCGTATCTGGCCGCCCACAAACGGCTGCTTGCGGCCATCTTCGTCATGACGGCCGTCAGCTCGACCCTCGGGCTGCTCGGCCCGTATCTGCTGGGCCGGGCGATCGACGATTTTTTCGTGCCCGGCGATTACAAGGGGCTTGTGCTGCTGATCCTCGTGCTCGGCGCATCCTACATCGCGCAGGGCGCGGCCGGCTGGCTGCAGAACTTCTGGATGATCGGCGTCGCGCAGCGCACCGTCGCGAAGCTGCGGGCCGATCTGTTCGACGCGCTCCACCGGCTGCCGATCGCGTACTTCACGAAGCGGCAGCACGGCGAACTGATGAGCCGCATGACGAGCGACATCGAGAACGTGAGCCAGACGCTGAACAGCTCCTTCATCCAGCTCATCTCCAGCCTGCTCACATTCGCGGGGATGCTCGGGCTCATGATCTGGCTCAGCCCGATCATGACGCTGATCACGCTGACGATCGTGCCGGTCATGTTCGCCGGCATGCGCTGGATTACGAACCGGACCGGCCGTTATTTCAAGGAGACGCAGCGCAATACGGGAGCGCTCAACGGTTTCGTTGAGGAAACGCTTTCCGGGCAGCGCATTGTGAAAAGCTTCTCGCGCGAGCATGCTGTCATCGACGCGTTCATGGCGAAGAACGCCAGGCTGCGCGAGTCCGCTTACCGGGCGCAAGTCTATTCCGGCTTCATCCCGAAGCTGATGAACATGCTGAACAACATGAGCTTCGCCGTCGTCGCCGGGGCCGGAGGCCTGCTGACGCTGAAAGGGATCGTCTCGGTCGGGATCATTGTGACGTTCGCCGAGTACGCGCGGCAGTTCACCCGGCCGCTGAACGATCTGGCGAACCAGTTCAACACGTTCCTGTCGGCCGTCGCCGGCGCGGAACGGGTATTCGAGGTGATCGATGAACAGGAGGAGACAGTGGACGAACGGGGCGCGGTGCCGATCGGACAGGTGAAGGGCGAGATCGTCTTCGACAACGTCTCGTTCTCCTACGAGCCGGGCGTGCCGACGATCGAAGGCGCATCGTTCCGCGCAGCAGCGGGTGAAATGATCGCCCTGGTCGGACCGACCGGCGCGGGCAAGACGACAATCGTGCAGCTGCTTGCCCGATTCTACGAGCCGGACAGCGGGCGGATCCTGATCGACGGCCGGGACATCCGCGGCATTACGCGCGAGTCGCTCCGGAAAGCGATGGGATTCGTGCCCCAGGACGTCTTCCTCTTCGAGGGGACGATCCGGGAGAACATCCGTTACGGCCGGCTCGACGCGACGGATGAGGAAGTCGAACAGGCGGCCCGGGAAGCGAACGCGCACCGGTTCATCATGAAATTGCCGCACGGATACGATACGATGCTGCGGCAGGACGGCAGCGGCATCAGCCAGGGGCAGCGTCAACTGCTGGCCATCGCGCGCATGATCCTTGCCGATCCGGCCATTCTCGTGCTCGACGAGGCGACGAGCAGCATCGACACGATTACGGAAATACATATCCAGGAGGCGCTGTACCGGCTGATGGCCGGGCGCACGAGCGTCGTCATCGCGCACAGGCTGAACACGATCCGGCGTGCTGACCGCATTCTGGTGCTGGACAGAGGCCGCATTATCGAGCAGGGGAGCCACGAGGAATTGATGGCGCTTTCCGGTTTCTACAGCAGCCTCGTGCGCAGCGGGCAGCAGGCGGCATTCGCAGGCTCGGAATAAGCAGTGGTGTACGCGGATCCCGCGAACAGCGTATAAGCAGCATCAATCAACTACGCCATTCGATTCGATACGGGAGCGTGCAGCGATGCGGAATCGGAAGGAACTGGAACACGGCTGCCGCATGACGGGTGATCTGTTCGCCCCGCTCATCCGGCAATCGGATGACATCTACGTCAGCTTGAATTCGGACATGACCATCGAATACGTATCGCCGGCGGTTGAACGCGTGTTGGGATACCGTCCGGAAGAAGTGACGGGCAAGTCGGGCGTGCTGTACGTTCTGCCCGAAGACCTGTCACGGATCGGGATTCATCTCCTGGCCGCCGACCATGACGACGGAGCGGAAGAAGCAGCGTTATCTGTGCCGCATGTCGCCGAAGTGACGGAGGATTATCAGGCGAACTTCGGCGTCCGGGATATCCGCGTGCGCCACCGGGACGGCCGTTACATCTGGTGCAGGGCGACGTTCAGCATCGTGCGGGACGAGCTGGGTGCGGTCGAGCGGATCGTCGCCGTGGGCCGCGATATTTCGGACAAGAAACGGTCGGAAGAGGATCTGCGGCGAAGCAGGGTTCATCTGCAGCTTGCGCATCGCATTGCGGGTCTCGGCCATTTCGAATGGTATCCCGAGACGAATGAATTGTACTGGTCCGACGAAATGTACGCCGTCTTCGGGTTCAGCCGGACCGATTTCGCCAGCGATTGGGAAGCGTACGAGAAGATTGTGCATCCCGAGGACAGACCCGTTCTGCGGGAATATTTTGTCGAGCGGCTCCGCGAAACGGACCAGGAACTGAAGTGCGAATATCGCATCTTCATGCCGGACGGGAGCGTCCGGACCATTCAGACGATCGGCAAATGGATGAGGGACGAGTACCGCCAAGCCCCGCTGCTGGTCGGCATCGTGCGGGACATTACGATCGAGAGCCGGACCGAGGAGCTGCTGCGCACGTCGGAGAAGCTGAAGATGGCCGGACAGCTTGCCGCGGGCATCGCCCATGAGATTCGCAACCCGCTGACATCGCTGAAAGGTTTCTCCAAGCTGCTCCGCAAGGCGACCGGCGAGCAGGCCGACCGGTATTACGAGATCATGGACCAGGAATTTGTCCGGATCGAGATGATCCTCGGCGAGCTGCTCGTGCTGGCCAAGCCGCAGGCCTCCGTCTACCAGGATTGGGACATCCGGCTGATCGTGCACGAGGTCGCCGATCTGCTCAGCAGCCAGGCCATTCTGAACAACGTGATCATCCAGGAGCAGGCGACTCCGGAAGCGTGCATTGTCCGCTGCGACAAAAATCAGCTGAAGCAGGTGTTCATGAACGTCGTGAAAAACGCGATCGAGGCGATGCCGTCCGGCGGCCTGCTGATCATCTCGATCGAGCGGGATGAAACGGACGTGCTCGTGCACGTCATCGATCAGGGAAGCGGCATTCCGGAAGACCAGCTGCGACGGCTCGGGGAGCCGTTCTTCACGACGAAGGAGAAGGGTACGGGTCTCGGACTCATGATCAGCCACAAAATCATCGAGGAACACGATGGGAATATCCGTTATGTCAGCCGGAGCGGTGAAGGAACGACCGTGTCAATCCGGCTGCCGCAGTCTTGTGCGGAACAGTAGAAGCCGCCCGCCGCGAGAGTGGCAGACTCCCGCGGAGCGCGGCTTTTATTCTTTGCGGGCGCCGGGAATCGCGTTTGACGGGGCCAGAGGGGATGTGATAAAGTTTTACTGTAAAATTGTTCGACCGTCGAACTATCTTCGGACGGCAGGAGGGGAGGGACGAGCGGTGAAGCGCGAGGCAGGAGACGGGCAGATGGATCAGGATCTGCTGGCCTCCATTATCAAGAGATATGAAGAAGCGACGTACCGCATGCATCGGCGTGTGAACGCCCTGTTGCGCAGATGCATCGGCGATGAAGACATCACGCTGGATCAATATTTGGTCATCCGCTATCTTCGCATGAAAGGCCGGTCGATCTCATCGGAGCTGGCCGACGTGTTCGGCGTCGGCAAAAGCTCGATTACGGCGATCATGACGCGGCTGTCCGACAAGCGGTTGATCGAGCGGATTCCGGACGTGAAGGATCGGCGGGTCATCTATCTGTCGCTGACCGAGGCGGGCCGGAAGCTGGCCGAGATGATCGATGACCGGATAAGGGAGCGGCTGTCGACGGTCATGAACCAAATCAGCCGGGAAGAAGCGCTGCAATTTGTCGGCACCTACGAGAAGGTGGCGGAAGTGTTGGCGGATATGGAAGGAAGGGGCAGAGCAACCATATGAGACAAATCGTAAGATGGCGCTGGCTGGTGCTGGCGCTTTGGCTTGCCGCGGCGGCGGGCCTGCTTATGACGTCGCCGAATCTGGCCGAACTGGTGCGGGAGCACGGGCAGATTTCGGTGCCGGACGGCTATCCGTCCGTCATCGCCGACGAGATGCTTGACGATTTGGGGGAAAGCGGGAATTCGACGGTTCTCGTTTTCCACCGCGAGTCAGGCTTGTCCGACGACGATCTTGAGGCGGTGAAAGCCGGGATCGAGAAGCTTCAGCACGACGGCGGCACGTATGGCGTCGTGTCGGTGACGTCGCCGTTCGACAGCGAAGAACTGGCGGCGAAGATGATATCCGAAGACGGGACGACCGTGCTCGCCTTGCTGAATGTCGAGTTCGGCGACCGGACGGCGGAGGAACAGCAGGATGTGCTGTACGGCGCGCTGTCGGACATCGACGTCGACCACTATATCACCGGCGGCTGGGTCATTGCGGAAGATGTCATCCAGAGCTCCGAGGAAGGCGTGAAGAAGACCGAGCTCATTACAATCGTCTTCATCCTTGTCATTCTGATCGTGGTCTTCCGGTCGGTCGTCGCGCCGCTCATTCCGCTGCTCACCGTCGGGCTCAGCTATCTGGTGTCCCAGTCGGTCGTGGCCTACCTGGCGGAGTACGCGGACTTCCCGCTCTCCAACTTCACGCAGATCTTCATGGTCGCGGTCATGTTCGGCATCGGGACGGACTACTGCATTCTGCTGATCAGCCGGTTCAAGGAGGAGCTGGCGCAAGGCGGCGGCAAGGTCGACGCCATTCTCCGCACTTATCGGACCGCCGGAAAGACGGTGCTGTTCGCGGGGCTGGCGGTGCTCGTCGGCTTCACGTCGATCGGGTTGTCGACGTTCTCGCTGTACCGTTCCGCCGTCGCGGTCGCGGTCGGCGTCGCGGTCATGCTGATCGCGCTCGTCACGATCGTTCCGTTCTTCATGGCGGTGCTGGGCAAGGCGCTGTTCTGGCCGCTGCGGGGTTCGCTGGAGCATAAGGAGAGCCGGCTGTGGGGCACCGTCGGTTCGTTCGCCCTCCGGCGGCCGCTCGGCGCGCTGGCGATCATCGCCGTGCTGGCCGTGCCGCTGCTCGTCGGCTACAAGAACGCCGTCACGTTCAACCAGCTCGACGAAATCGGCGACCGTTACGGTTCGGTGCGCGGGTTCAACATCATTTCGGACAGCTTCGGTCCCGGGGAGACGCTGCCCACGACGGTCGTCTGGCGCAGCGAGACGCCGCTCGACACGCCGGAAGGGCTGGCCGCGATCGAACAGGTGTCGCGTCGGCTGCTGGAGACCGAAGGCGTGGCGTCGGTGCGCAGCGCCACCCGGCCGACCGGCGAGCCGCTTGAGCAATTGCAGGTGGTAAGCCAGGTGTCGGAGCTGGACAGCGGTCTCGAGCAGGGCGGAGACGGGCTGAGCCAGATCGGCGCCGGGCTGGAGGAAGCGAGCGAAGAGCTGGCCGCGAACGCGCCGCAGCTTGAGGAAGCGGTAGGCGGCGCCGAACGGCTGGCGCAGGGCACGAGCGAGCTGAAGGCGGGACTCGAGCAGCTCGAGGGCGGGCTGCGCCAGCTCGAACAGGGGCTGCGCAGCGGCGAAGCCGGCGCGGGCGAGCTGGCATCCGGCGCCGCGGAAGCGCAGGCGGCCGCCGAACAATTGGCCGCCGCGGCGGAAGAATTGCTCGCCGGATACGAGGAAATGGCCGGCGGTCTGGATCAACTGAAGGCCGGCTATGACGAGATCGCAAGCAAGCACGATGAACTGGCCCAGGGGCTGGCCGGGCTGTCGGCCGGACTTGACGGACTGCCGCAGAAGTATCCCGAACTGGCGGCGGACGAAGATTTCCTGCGCCTGCAAGGCACGGCGAAGCAGCTGCACGAAGGCGCGGCCCGGCTCGGCGCGTCGCTGGCGCAGCTGAATGAGCAGCTCGGCGGGCTGGGCGCCGGCCTTGGGCAGGCGAACGAGGGGCTGCGCCAGGCGGCCGCGGGCCAGCGGGAACTGGCCGGCGGGCTCAAGCAGATTGCCGCGGGACTGAAGGAACTGCAGTCGGGCATCGCGCAGGCCGCCGCCGGCCAGGGCGCCATCCTGGAGCGCCTCCCCGAGATGAAGGGCGGCGCGGCGCAGCTCGCGGACGGCCAGGCCGAGCTGGCGGACGGCCTGGCCGGGCTGATCGATCAGCTCGGCGAGCTGACCGACGGCCTCGGGCAATCGGCGGACGGCATCAAGCAGGTGACGGCCGGCCTGGAGTCGGCGCGGGAATATTTGACCGGTCTGTCCTCGTCGCCCGACCCGCAGCTGGCGGGCTGGTATCTGCCGGAGGAAGCGATCGCTTCGGAAGAGTTCCGGCAGGCGCTCGACATCTATATGAGCAGCGACCGGCGGACGGTGAAGTTCGAGGTCGTGCTGGAACACCACCCGTACTCCGTCGAGGCGATGGATACGGTCGACCGGCTGTCGGCCGCCGCGCCGGGCATGGCGGAAGGCACGCCGCTGGAAGGCGCCGATGTCGCGGTCGGCGGCATCTCGAGCGTGAACAATGACCTGCGGCATGTGACCGCGGACGACTATTCGCGCACGGTCACGCTGATGCTGATCGGCCTGGTGCTCATCCTCGTCGTCCTGTTCCGCTCGCTGGTCATGCCGATTTACCTCGTGCTGTCGCTCATCCTGACCTACTACATGTCGGTGGCGGCGGCGGAAGTGCTGTTCGTGCGGATGCTCGACATGACGGGCCTCGGCTGGGCGGTGCCGTTCTTCGCCTTCGTCATGTTGCTGGCGCTCGGCACCGACTACAGCATCTTCCTGATGGACCGGTTCCGCGAATACCGGGATCTGCCGGCCGGCGAAGCGATTCTGAACGCGATGAAGAACATGGGCTCCGTCATCGTGTCGGCGGCGATCATTCTCGGCGGCACGTTCGCGGCGATGCTGCCGTCGGGCGTCATGTCGCTGCTGCACATCGCGACTATCGTACTGGCCGGGTTGTTCCTCTATGCGCTCATCATGCTGCCGCTGTTCATACCGGTCATGGTGCGGCTGTTCGGATCGTTCAACTGGTGGCCGTTCATGGGGCGGCGCGCCCGCAACGATGCGGACGCCGGCCTGGGGGCGTGAATCGGCCGAACCTCAAAAAAATCGCCGTCCCTCCCGCTTTGCAACAAGCGGATGGGACGGCTTTTCTCTTTACGAGAGCAGCGAGATGACCAGCAGCTCATACAGGACGAGCGGCAGAATCGTGTTGTAATACGGATTGAACGGCACGAACGGATTCCAGAACGCGCGGTATCCCGGTGCGTCCAACTCCAGGTACAGGATGCAGCCTTCGTGATGGCGGATGATGCCGTCATAGACGCCGCCGTCCATCGTCTGCACCCGAACCATGCGGCCGGCGTACATGTCGCAAATCTCGCACAGCCGCTTCTTCATCGACCGCAAGGACTCGGCGGCGGTCGAATCCGCGCGGTAAATGACCTTCGGTTGCTTCTCCATGTGGTCCGAATGCCTCCCAACAGCAGTTATTTGCTGTCAAGATATGCATTCGCCCAGATCAAGGTGCAGGACACGGGATTCCCCGCGGCATCCCGCCGCCCGGCTCAGCCGTCCGTCCGATAGACGACCAGAATGGCGGTCCGCTGATGCTGCGCGCCATGGGCGCCGGTCTTCGTGTAGGAACCGTAGCAGACGTTGATGACCTGGTCTTCGCGCAGGGTGGCGAGAAAATCGTTCACTTTCTTCACGGCGTGCGATGATTCGGTGTCAAGAAACTCTTTCACTTGAATCATGGCCATTCACCCCTGACTTGAAATATGGCGCCTGCCGGCAAGCGACGGTTCAACGGTCGTCTGCATCGGCGGCGAACGTGCAGACGCTCCTTACGATCCGGGCGCGGTATCCGCCTTGCGGCGTACGGATCTCCACCGTGTCTCCGACCCGGGCCAGGAGCAGACTGCTGCCCATCGGCGACAGGCAGGAAATCCGGCTCCGGTCGACATCGGCTTCCTCCGGCAGCACGATCCGGTACGTCTCATCCGGCCCGCCGTCCTCGTACCGAAGCGTCACCTCGGAGCCGATGAGCACCGGCAAGTCCTCCAGATCCCGGACGATGCCGGCCAGAATGTCTTCGAGCTGTTTCTCGTACCTTTGCAGCGTCTCCATCAATTCCCGTTGTTCCGGGCGGGCTGCCGACGGCGGCTGGCTGAACCATAGCATGCGGTTGTCGCCCAGGCAGGCAAGCTGGCGGCGCAATTCGGCTTCCAGTGCGCTGCCCGGCTTCATCATTCTATGGTTCATGGAAGATAACGCCTGCCTTTCCGATCGGAATGTTCACCAGGATGGCGTACCGCTTGCTCATGGGCAATCATCTCCTCCGTTGATGTGAAAACAGACCCCGCCTCGGGGGTCTACCCCTATCATACCACAAACAAAATGTATCCGCATTCAAAAGGGCTTGTCCCTCCCGCAGAACCGGCAACATAAAACATCCTTCCGGCGGACATCTTAAGCCTGATTGGCAGTTTCGTTCAGGGGGTGGCAACATGTTCAGACGAGTCAAGCCGGCCGTGCTGGTCTGGTCGGCTGCGGCCGTGCTGCTCGGCGTGTGGACGGGCCTGTCCCTGTCCGGTCCGGCGGGGAACCCGTCGGCTGCGGTGGCGGTGCTGGCGGATTCTCCGGCTTCCGCTTCCGCGGTTTCGTCCGGCGACCGCGCGTACCATTTCGGTTTCAAGAAGAGCCGGAACGGGCAGCCCGCATCGATCGACCAGGAAGGGTTCGCACCGCTGCTCGAGCGATACGGCGCGGTATTTCGGGGCAGCCCGGAGGGCAAAAATCTGTATCTGACCTTCGACAACGGCTATGAGAACGGGTACACGGAAAAAATCCTCGACGTGCTGAAGGCGAAAAAGGTGCCGGCCTGCTTCTTCGTGACGGGCCATTATGTGAAAGATCAGCCGGATCTGCTGCGGCGCATGGTCCGGGAAGGACACATCATCGGCAACCATTCGTGGTCGCATCCGGATTTCTCGACATTGCCGGATGCGAAGATCCGGGAAGAACTGGATCGGGTGGCGCGCGAGGTCGCAAGCGTGACCGGCCAGAAGGAGATGCGCTATCTGCGTCCGCCGCGGGGCATCTTCAGTGAACGATCACTCCGCGTAAGCCAATCGCTCGGGTACACCAACGTGTTCTGGTCGATCGCCTACAAAGACTGGGACACCTCGGCGCAGCGCGGCGCCCGCCATGCGTATGACAGCGTCGTCGCGCAGCTTCATCCGGGCGCCATCATCCTGCTGCACAGCGTGTCGAAGGACAACGCCGAGGCGCTGGCCGCGATCATCGACGAAGCGCGCAGACAGGGGTACACCTTCCGCAGCCTGGATCATCTGTTGTCGCCGGTGCCGGACCTGCCGTTCTGATCCCGCCTCTTGCATGGATGTCCACCCCGAAGCATAATGGGGAGGAAAGCGAATCCATGGGATGAGGACGGGATGCGAAATGAAATACAGACCGCTCGGCAACACGGGCATGAACGTCAGCGAGATCAGCTTCGGGACGTGGGCGATCGGCGGCTCATGGGGAAGGACGGACGATGCCGAATCGTTGAACGCGCTGGCGAGGGCGATCGACGCGGGCGTCAATTTCTTCGATACGGCGGATGTCTACGGCGACGGTCACGCCGAGGAACTGCTCGGCAAAGCGGTGAAAGGCCGGGACGACATCTACATCGCCACCAAGTTCTGCCGGGCTGCAGATATTCATGATCCCGCGGTCTACACGTACGAATCGGTGCGCAAGTTCTGCGAAGCGAGCCTGAAGCGGCTGGGCCGCGACCGGATCGACCTGTACCAGGTCCACTGTCCGCCGACGGACATCATCCGCCGCGGCGAAGTGTTCGGCGTGCTCGATCGTCTGCGTGAGGAAGGTCTGATCCGCGAATACGGCGTCAGCGTCGAATCGGTGGAAGAAGGACTGATCGCCCTGCAGTATCCGAACGTGAAGGCGCTGCAGGTGATTTTCAACGTGTTCCGGCAGAAGCCGGCGGAGGAGCTGTTCCCGAAAGCTCACGCGCAAGGCGTCGGCATTCTCGCCCGGGTGCCGCTGGCGAGCGGGCTGCTCACCGGCAAATTCACCGAGCAGACGACGTTCGAGCCGGATGATCATCGCCGTTTCAACCGGAACGGCGAGGCGTTCAACGTCGGCGAGACGTTCGCCGGGCTGCCGTTCGAGACGGGCGTCCGGCTGAGCCGGGAGCTGGCCTGGATCGGCGAGGGCCGCGGCAGCATGGCGGCCGCCGCCATCCGGTGGATTCTCGACAATCCGCACATCAGCTGCGTCATCCCCGGCTTCAAGACGGTGTCCCAGGTCGAAGCGAACCTGGCGGCCGCGGACGTGCCGCCGTTCACGGAAGCGGAGCAGGCGCGGCTGCGCGAGTTCTATGAACTTCAGGTGCGGGAGCATATCCGCGGGCCTTATTGAGGTTCCGTGGGCGGAATAGGGGTTGGACGAAGGAGCACGCTTGTCGGACAGGGGTGCTCCTTCATGCTGTGCAGCGAGGCAAGAAAGAACCGGCAGACCGCATGCAGCAATCCTGTGCATGCAGTCTGCCGGCACAGCGGAATCGGCGTTGCGGACCGGAGACGCGTGCCCGGTTACGATTCCGCCTCTTCACCCTCCGTCTCGTGTTCCGCCGCATCATCCGCGTCCTCAACCGGCGGCGCGTCGTCTGGTTCGGTCTTTGCCGTTTTCTCCGCCTCCGCTTCGTCATCCGGCTCAGGCAGCATCGCTTGCGGCGCCTCATCCGGCGACCGCTCCGGCAGCTGACGGACGTAGCTGTGGGACAGCTGGAGCAGGCGGAGCGCCCGCTCGAACGCGTCTTCGGTGACGACGCTCTCGTCGCCCGGCTCCCCGGAGAGGGGATAGAGCGTGCCGTCCGCGTAGCCTTCGCCCGGGATGAAGAGCGACTTGCCGGTAATCAGCGTGCCGGAAGGCAGATAGTACCGCTGCGGGAGCAGGTTGTCCTGCTCGACGAGCAGATTTTGTCCGAAGTGGATATATCCGCTCAGCGGGATGTCCATCAAGCCCGCAATCGTCGGCAGAATGTCGACCTGACCGCCGAGGCGGCCTTCGAACCGTTTCGGATAGAGCGCTCCGTCCGACAGCATGATGAGCGGCACGTTGATCATGTCGGCGTAGCCGTATTCGTGTCCGATCAGTTCGGCAAGCAATTCCTGCTCGCGGTTGTTCAGCGAGTAGACCGGCAGGCCGACATGGTCGCCGTAGAGGACGATCAGGCTGTCCTGCCAGACGCCGCGCGCCTTCAGGTCGGCGATGAAGCGGCCGAGCGCTTCGTCCGCGTAGTGCTGCGCCTGCAGATAGTCGCCGACGAACGTGCCGCTGTATTTGTCCGACAGGTCGAGGCGGATCTTGTCCTTCGGCAAGGTGAACGGATGGTGCGCCGTCATCGAGACGACCTGCGCGTAGAACGGCTTGCCCTCCCGGTGCGCGCGCTCCAGTTCCTCGGCGGTCTTCCGGTAGAGCACGTCATCGGACGCGCCGAAGAACACCGCATCCTCCTTGCCGAAGAAGCGGTCGTCGTAATAGCGGTCCCAGCCGAGCGCGGCGTACAGTTCGGTGCGGTTCCAGAATTCCACGGTATTCGTATGGAACGTCATGGTCTCGTAGCCGCGCACCTTGAGCAGCCGGGGCAGGCTCGGCAGGCGGCGGTCCACATAGCGCATCGTGGCCGCTCCCTGCGGCGGGATGTAGAACGACGTGTTGACGACGTACTCCGCGTCCGACGTGTTGCCCTGGCCGACCATATGGTAGAAGTCCGGGAAGTAGAACCCTTGCCGCACGAGCGCGTTCAGGTTCGGCGTCACTTCCTGGCCTTCGACTTCAAGGCCGATCAGGAAGTTTTGCAGCGACTCCATCTGGATGACGATGAGGTTCTTGCCTTTGGCCCATCCCTGGTAAGGCGCGCGGACGGGACGATGGACGCCTTTCAGCTCGTCGATCGCGTCCTGGGTGATCTCCGACTTCTCGATCAGCTCGTACTCTTCGTCCGCGATCAGCGAGTAGGCTTCATAGTTGAGAATGCCCATCTCCGAGGCTTGCACGCGTTCGTTCATGCTCGCCGTATGCGGCAAAATATTCATGACGCAGATGACGACCGAAAGCGCGAAGATGAGCGTCATGACGCCGCGCCGTTCATTCGGCCGGTTGCAGATGCGCAGCAGCCGGTACCCGGCCCCGTGCTTCCGCCGGCCGTTGATCAGCAGATAGATGAACACGACGATGTCGCTGAAGATGAACAGGAAGTACGGATCGATCAGCGAAAAGACGCTGTTCTTCACCGCCGTCACCTGATTGACCTGCTCCAGCGCGCGCCAGGTGACGATGACGCCGTAGTACTTGTAGTACATGATGACCGAGAAGAAGATTCCGGTGAGCGCCAGGTTGACGATCAGGTAGGCGGTCAATTTGCGTTTTGACGAAAACCATTCAATCAGGCAGAATATGGCCCAGATGAACGGAATTTCAGAGATGAGCGGCGCCCAGAACGGCGTGTCCTCGAAGATGACAAGCCATGCCAGGTAGCTCTTGAACAGCATGATGACGGAGAAAAAGATAAACGGCCGCGAGCCGATAATGCGATATACCCGGTTTAGCAGAGCCGGTCTCATGCGGACATTCCCCCTCGGCAAGACAACAAGCCGGTTACCTGCGCGTCCGGCTTGCTATTGTTATCTCTCTATTTGATATAGACGTTTGCGATCGTGTCAGGGTTGGCTCATCTTATTATGCTACGGCCGCAAACCGGTGTCAAAGGCGGTTGGCGGGATTAAACGCGCATTTATGATTAAAAATTACACAGAAAAGGAGGGATTTATCTTTCATTTTCGCAAAAACAAGCCAGGGAGTGGTGGGAAGTGGATGGGTTCAACCTGGGGTGGGGCGTTCTGTTCGGAATCGTCCAGTTTTCGTTGTTCCTTCTGTGTTACCGGCTGTTCGGCCGCATCGGCCTGTTCGCCTGGATCGGCGTCGCGACGGTACTCGCCAATCTGCAGGTCGTCAAGACGATCGAAATGCTCGGGCTTGTCATGACGCTGGGCAATATTACATACGCGTCCATCTATATGGCGACCGACCTGCTGAACGAGCGGCATGGCAGGGAAGAAGCGAGGCGCGCGGTCTGGTTCGGCTTTTTCTTCTTGTTCGCCTCCACCTTGGTCATGCAGCTTGCGCTCGTGTTCAAGCCGGATGCGTCCGGCCTGGACATGCAGGCGGCGATGGAGATGGTGTTCGGGCTGGCGCCCCGGGTGGCGGCCGGCAGCCTGTGCGCCTATCTCGTCAGCCAGGTGCTCGACGTGCAGTTGTTCAGCCGGCTGAAACGGCGGTTCGCGGCTCGCGGACAGTTCTGGATCCGGATCCTCGGCAGCACGCTGGTCAGCCAGTTCGTCGACACGCTGGTGTTCTGCACGGTCGCGTTCGCGGGCGTTTTCGAGACGGCGGTCTGGATCGACATTCTCGTCACGACGTACCTCATCAAGTTCGTCGTCTCGGGAGCCGGGACGCCGGTGCTCTATATCGCGCGGAACTTCAAGGATGAGGAAGGGCTGTGGAGCCGGAAGGCGGCTGAGTAAATCCGGCGCGCGTGCGGCATAATGAGGCAAAAAGGGGGCTTCTGCCGTGCGTGTGTACGAATGCGCCATTATCGGCGGCGGGATTGCGGGCCTGCAGGCGGCGATCCAGCTCGGCCGGTACCGGCATACGGTCGTGGTCGTGGATGCGGGAGACGGCCGGTCTTCGCTGTGCCGGGGCTATCACAATCTGCTCGGGTTTCCCGAAGGCGTGAGCGGGGAGGCGCTGCGCCGCGCGGGGAGGGAGCAGGCGAGCCGGTACGGTGTAACGTTCATCGGCGGCGTCGCGACGGCGGTGCGGCGCGAGCCGGCCGGCGGCGGAACGGGCGGGCGTCCGGATGAGGACGGCCTGTTCGTCGTCTCGCTGGAGGGCGGCGCGGAAGTGCGCGCGCTCCGGCTGCTGATCGCGACCGGCGTGAAGGACCGGATTCCGGACTGGCCGGAGCTGAAGCAATGTCTCGGCATCACCGTCTTCATCTGTCCGGATTGCGACGGCTGGGAGACGATCGGCCGCCGCACGCTCGTGCTCGGCGCCGGCGACGCGGGCGCCCATCTGGCGCTCGAGCTGACGCCGTGGACGCGCGACATCGTCTATGTGAACCATGAGCTTAAGGCCCTCGACCCGGCCGCGGCCGTCCGGCTTCGGGAAGCCGGCATCCCGATGATTGAGACGCCGGTTGCGAAGCTGCTGGCGGACGAGGGCCGTCTGCGCGGCGTCCGGCTGGCGGACGGCACGGAGCTGCAGGCGGAGCGCGCGTTCCTCGGGTTCGGCGGGAACGAGGTCCGCTCGTCGCTCGCGGCCATGCTCGGCGCGCGGCTGGCTTCAAGCCGCCATATCGAGGTCGATCCGCGCACGAAGCTGACGAGCGTCCCCCATGTGTGGGCGGCCGGCGACGTGACGGTGCACTCGGAGCAGACCGCGATCGCGATGGGGGACGGACTCCAGGCGGCCATCTGGATGCACAAGAGCTTGACGCTGCGCGAGCCGCTGCCGCTGGCGCCGCGGGGATCTTGAATAGAAGGCGGGGCAAGCCGACCGCCGTGAAAGGAGCCTCGGCCGAAAAGGGCCGGGACTTTTTGGCATATCGTCAAATAGAAAGAACGGATGAAAACGCACCCATTGACACCTTTCCCGTTTCGGGTTATCCTCTAGATAAAAATTGGTCCACCCAATTGACCAATTTTCGGGGAAGGGCTGGAAAGAAACCGCTTATGGCGATCAAGAAAGTCAAATATCAACGCGTGTATGAAAATGTGATCGAACAGATCAAAGAGATGATCATCGAAGGCAATCTGAAGCCCGGGGACCTCTTGCCGACCGAACGGGAGCTGGCGCAGGCGTTCGGCATCAGCCGGGGAACCCTTCGCGAAGCGTTCCGCATCCTGGAGCGGGAGAACCTGATCGAAACGAAGCCCGGCGGGGGCAGGTACCTGTCCCGTTCGATCGAGTCCGTCGATGATCAGAACCGGATTCTGGACAATATCGAACGCGCGACGATCATCGAGCTGCTCGAAGCGCGCGAAATTTTCGAGACGGGCATCGTCGAGCTGGCCTGCCAGCGGGCGACGGACGAGGATATCGCGGATATCGTCGCGGCGTTCGAGCGGTGGGGCGACGCGGACGAGGAAGACCATACGCGTCCGGACCAGGCGTTCCATCTGTCGATCGCGAAGGCGTCGCACAACGTCGTGCTCGTCAACATGATGGAGCTCCATATGGATCTGCTCCGCCGGACCTTGAGCAAGACGCTGCAGAATGCCGGCCGCCGCGAAGAGGTGTACAAGGAGCACCTGCAGATCGTCGAAGCGATCAAGCGGAGGGATGCCGAGCAGGCGAAGGCCGCGCTGCTGTACCACCTGGGCAAGGTCAAAGAGAACATTCTGGTGAGGCAGCTCGCTTGATGAATTTTTCTTTTTTGCCAAAATTGGATCACCCAGCGATCCAATCACGGCGCAATTGGACCACCCAGTAATCCACCAATCCAGGAAGATTACACGAAAACGAGGGAATCCTATGAGCCAGGACGTCAACATTTTATCGCCGTGCGGAATGCTCGGATACGGCTTCCCGGAGGAGTCGTTCCGAAGGGGAATGGAGCAGCAGGTGCAAGCCGTGGTGGTCGACGCGGGATCGACCGACGGGGGGCCGCACAAGCTGGGAGCCGGCGTTTCGATCGTCAGCCGCCGGGCATGCAAGAAGGATCTGGAGATCATCCTGGGCGCCTGCCTGCCCGGAAAGGTGCCGGTGATCATCGGGTCGGCCGGAGGCTCGGGCGCCCGGCCGCATGTGGAGAGCGGCGGGTCGCTGGAAATCGTGTTCGACCGCATCACCAATGTCGAAAGCAGCAAGATCTATTACAAGCCTTATTACCGGCGCGAGGACTTCAACGATGAGAAATACAAGCCGACGTTCGCGCCGCAAGTGTACAGCGGCCAGACGGTGGAGTTCAAGCTCCTGCTGGACCAGTGGGAGGGCGCGCCGCTGCGGATCACGCCGTATGTCCGCGATACGTATACGAAGGAGGAGGTGTTGCTCGAGGCCGTGGAGCTGGTCCGCGGCGAGTGGAACACGCTGAGCTTCGTGGTTCCGCCGCTTGCGGGAAGCTTCGCGGACGAAGTCGGCTTCATGATCGACTCGCCGACGTCGACGGCCGCATCCCGCGCGTTCGGCGCGCTGTATATCGGACGGATGCGCGTGTACGGCGGCGGCGGGTACGCGATCGACTGGCGCAAGCAGGCGGTCGAATTCACCTCGGTGACGCCGATGGCCCAGCATCGCGGGGAGTGGAGCCTGAAGGACGGTGCGCTGCACTATGCCGTCGAGGGGAACGCCGCCGCGTTCACGGGGAATTATTACGCGCGGGACGTGGAGGCCGAAGCCGAATTTACGCCGCTGTCCGGCGAGTCCCACGGGTTCGTCGCCCGGGCGCTCGGCATCGAGCGCTGCTACTGGCTGGGCTTGGCGGAGGAGGGCACCGTGTCGATCCGGAAGAACGATTTCGGCTGGACGGAGCTGGCGTCGGCGAGCTTCCCCTGGGAGCACGGCCGGACCTATGCCTTGAAAATGATCGTCCGGGGCGCTTCCCTGAAATTGTACGTGGATGATAAGCTGGTGGTGGAGGCGGAGGACGCGCAATACGCGCACGGCATGTACGGCGTTGCCTCGCTGCGGGATGCTGCGGGCAGCGTCGGCGAATTCCGCGTCATATCATTTACCGTACAGGACGGGATGGAACGATGAAGAAGATCGTCGTCGTCGGCAGCATCAATATGGATCTGGTGACGAATGTCGAGGCTTTCCCGCGGCCCGGGGAAACGATCCACAGTCTGGGCGTCGGCTACCAGCCGGGCGGCAAGGGGGCCAATCAGGCCGTGGCGGCCGCCCGCAGCGGCGCCAGCGTGCAGATGGTCGGTGCGGTCGGCACGGACAGCTTCGCGCAGACGCTGATCGACAATCTGGCGGGCAGCGGCGTGGATATCGCGGGCATTCTGCGCAAGGAAGGCCATTCGGGGCTGGCGATCATCACGGTGGACCGGTCGGGCGAGAACCATATCGTGCTGGCCGGCGGAAGCAACAAAGCGTTCGCGTTCGGCGAGATTGAGGGGCGGATCGCCTGGGACGAAGCCCATGCCGTCCTGCTGCAAAATGAAATCGACCGGGAGACCACCGCGGCGGTCATGCGGGAGGCGAAGCGGAGGGGCGTTCCCGTCTGGTTCAACCCCGCGCCGGCCGTAAAGCCGGAGCCGGAGCTGCTGCCGCTCATCGACACGTGCATCCTGAACGAGACGGAGATCGAGGTGATCACGGGCGCGAAAGTGTCCGGCGCGGAGGATGCGGAGCGGGCGGCCGGGCGGCTGCTTGAGGCCGGCGTGACGCAGGTGGTCGTCACCCTCGGCGACAAAGGCTGCGTCCGGGCCGGCCGGGACGGCGAATCCGTCCATGTGCCGGCCTTCAAGGTCCGGGCGGTGGACACGACGGCGGCGGGCGACACGTTCATCGGCGCCATGGCGGCGGCGTCAAGCGAAGGGAAGCCGGTGATGGAAGCGCTCAGGTTTGCGGCGGCCGCTTCGGCGTTGGCCGTTACCCGGCATGGCGCGCAGGCTTCGATTCCGTCCAGGGACGAGGTGGAGCGGCTGCTGTCCGGGTCGATCAGGAAATAAAAGGAAGAATATACGTTCGGTTATTTTTAAAGAGCTAGACTAATAACAGGAAATAATGCATATTAATAATAGTACAACCTGACATTTCCCTTCTTTGACCGTGAAGGGAGGTGGCCTTGGTTGGGAGTTGCATCTTCCTCCGGTCCGGCGGCGACCGGCACCCAAGGCGTCTGTCCGGCGCCGAGGAGGTGATGCTATGGACACTTTTCCAATTTGTCATGGCGATGATGGCCTTCGGCACGTTCCTGTTGACGCTGCTGAGGTTCATTTTCGACCACCATGACAAAAAAAGAAAGTAACCGGTCCCCTGCCAAGGTTGACGGTCACTTTCTTCCGATTTCCATCCGGGGGAAGCGTTGACTCCCGTCCAGGATGAGGTTGTATGCCGGCGTCCGCCGGGAAAAAGGCCTGGGCTTTCGCCCGGGCCTTCTTTTATCATTGACCTTCCAATAACATAACATACTTAGAAGCTCATGACAATTTGAAACTTTTTTCAAGCCGGATGGCTGCCGGTTCAGCGGCTGGGCGAAGGCCGGCCGACGAGCCGCGGCCCCGTGTACACGCGGGGATTCGGCTCGCCCGGGCGGATGGCGAGCCACGCCACGAGCGCCGAGACGGCTCCGGCTCCCGCCAGGCACCAGAACAGCGGATCGGCGTTCGGCCGGCCGAGCAGCGAGGCGGCCGGCGGACCGAGGGCGACGCCCGCAAAGCGCATGCTGCTGTAGAACGAGCCGACGGTGCCGCGATGCGCCTCATCGATCCCTTCGGTGATGAAAGCGTCGAGGCAGGGCAGGGCGGCGCCGATGCCGAGGCCGGCGGCGCTGAACAGGGCAAGCTGCAGCCAGATGCCGTCCGCGGCGGCGCAGGCGCCCGTCGCGCAGGCCGACAGCGCAAAGCCGGCCGTGGCGATCACCTTCATGCGGCGTTTCCGCTCGCCGATCAGCTTGCCCGTGACGTAGGAGGCCGTGCAGAGCACGGCGAGCGGGAGGGCGAGCACGGCGCCTTTCCACACGCCGTCCAGTCCGAGCCGGTCCTCGAGGGCATCCGACAGGTGGACGAGGCTGGCGAACAGGATGAACATGCCGAGCCCGCCAAGGGCGAAGACGGCGAAGAGCCACCGCCCTTTCTGCCGGAAGATGCGCCGCAGCGTGCGCAGAAACGCCGGCAGCGGCTGCGGCTCGTCCTTCTTCGCGGGTGCGCGGACCAGCAGGGCCACCAGCAGCACCGCGACCGCCGCGAAGACCGGAATGGCCGCAAACGGCGCGTACCAGGCCAGCATCGCGAGGACGGAGCCGATGAACGGGCTGAGCACTTTGCCGAAGGTATTCGAGGTTTCGATCAGGCCGAGACCTTCGCTCACCTGTTCCTTGCTCTTGAACATGTCGCCGACGAGCGGCATGACGATGGGCGCCGCTCCGGCGGCGCCGATGCCCTGCAGAATTCGTCCGGCCAGCAGGTACGGGTACGGGTGCTTGAGCCAGATGATGGCGGCGGTGCAGACGGCGCCGCCGATGCCGGCCAGGGCGAGGCACGGGAGGATGACGCGCTTCCGGCCGATCCGGTCCGACAGCCAGCCCGCGGGCGGGATGAAGAGGATCGCCATCACCGAGAAGACGGTGATGATCAGGCTGGTCTGAAGCGGCGTCAGCTCCAGCTTGCGCCGGATGGCCGGCAGCACGGGAATGAGCATCGAGTTGCCCAGCGTCATGATGAGCGGGATGGAACTGAGCGCGAGCAGCGCGCTTCGTTTGGTTCGGCTCACACCGGATCCTCCATTTCCGGGTCTTGTCGGGCATGTGCCGCATCCGGTCGACCGGTATGGTGCACAACAAACAAGGTTATCGTGCGCTGCGGGGGATGTTTTCATACAGTACAAAAAAGGACGAAGCCTGCATCGGCGGCGGACAATGTCCGGACAGCCGGCAGGCTTCAATGGTTTCTATATCCAGGTGAACACCGGTTCCTCGTCCGCGCAGCGGACGGGGATGTGCGGGAACGCGGCGGCAAGCCGCCTCGCGAGCAGGCGCATGCCCGCCGCCTCGCTCTCGGCGTGGCCGAGCACGATGAGCGCCCGCGCCCGGCCTTGCCGCGCGGCGTCCCGGACGTATTCCGGCGTCTCCCATTCCGGGCCTTCGCCGCAAATGACAAGATCGAGCCGTTCCTGTTCGAACAGCGGAATGGCGTTCGCACCGCCGCCGCGGTAGCCGACGAGCAGGCCGATCCGCCGGCAGGGGGCGTCAAGATCTCCCGAGACACGGACGACGGACAGGCCGAGGCGCCGCTTCACTTCCTCCGCGACTGCCCGGACGGTCGTCCCTTCCCGTTCGATGATCGCCGCCTCCGGCAGATGCCGGACCGTGAAGCGCGCCCAATCCAGCGCTTCGATCAGGCCTTCGGCAATGCCATCCGGACGGTACCGGTGGATGTGGTCGTGGAGCCGATAAATCGCCAGCCCCGCTTCGAGGATGAAGTTTTTTTTCGCCTGATAGACGGGGTCATCTCCGATGGTCTTCGCAAAACCGGCGTGATGGCTGTAGAACGGGCCTTCGTGGGCGATGACGAGATTGGCGCCCGCCGCGTGCGCTTCCTCCAGCACCCGCTGCGTCGGCATGAACGCCGTCACGATGCCCGTCACGGTCGTCTCCGGCTCGCCGAAGAGCAGCTCATCCACCGTCTGTCCGAGCTGTCCGGCAGGCCCGGTCAGCGCGGCGACCACGTCCCCGACGGTCGTGCGCATCGGTCGGCTATCCCTCCATGCACGCGGATCAGACGAGGTCGCAGGCTTCGACCGGCATCCAGTGCGGGTCCTTGCCGTCCCACTTCACGTTGCAGCCGATCGGGTTCGTCAGCGGCACGGCGACCGGCCGGCCGGCGATGACGTCCGCGAGCGCGTTGTCGAGGTCGTTCACGGTCATCTGCGACGTGTCGCGCGGATTGTCCACGCCGCGGCCCGTGTAGACCAGCTTGCGGTTCTCGTCGAAGACGTAGAAATGCGGCGTCCGGAGCGCGCCGTACGCTTTCGCGACTTCCTGCGTTTCGTCGCGCAGGTAAACCCAGGGGAAACGGTGTTCTTCCATGCGCCTCACCATGTTCTCGAAGGAGTCTTCCGGCTTCGTGTTCTCGCTGTTCGAGTTGATGCCGACGAAGCGGACGCCGTGCGGCTCATACTTGAGCGCGGTCGCGCGGGTCACTTCGTCCGAGCCGATGACATACGGGCAATGGTTGCATGTGAAAAAGATGACCAGCACGCGCGCGTCCTTGAAGTCATCCAGCGACCAGGTGCGGCCGTCCGTTGCGGGCAGGCGGAAATCGGGGGCCTGCTCGCCGATCTGCAGTGTGAAAGCCATGGTTATCACCCTCCTTGCCGCCCATTATACAGCAATTCCGGCGGTTTGTAATGCGGCGCTTGGGCCGGAACATTTCAATTGAGCTGCCGGGGATCGGCGGTGACGAAGGAAGCGGTCCTCCGAACGGGGACCGCTTCCTTCGTGTGTGTGTTGATGGATTATGCCAAGGGTGGCTTGCACGTCAGACGGCTTTCGGCGCCGCATCCGTCGTGCCGCCGCCGAGGGTGTCCTTGCGGCGGAAGATTTTCTTCCAGCCGGCCCGCAGGATCGGCATCAGCCAACGGTCGAGGCCGAACGCTCCGGCGTTGGCGCCGCCGATGAAGATCAACGCGCCCAGCAGCACCATCCACGGGTTCGTGCTTACGGTTCCCGCGAAGAGGAACAGGAAGTTGAGCATCAGGCCGAAGAAGGCGGCCGCCGTCGTCAGTGCGCCGAGGATGAGGCCGAGGCCGATCAGGAACTCGCCCACCGGGATCAGGAAGTTGATCAGCTTGACGTTCGGCAGCGCGAAGTGCTCAATGAACGCCGTGTACGTCGGGTAGACCGCCGCGCCGGTCGCCTTGTCGGCGACGGGGTTTTCGACCGCCCGGGTCAGGAAGCCGGCGGCGTCGAACCCGCCGGTCATTTTGTGCCAGCCGGCCTCGAGCCACATCCAGCCGATGTACAACCGAAGCAGAAGGAGCGCGCCCGCTGCATAAACATTTTCTCGCCAGAATTTCATCATGACCGTTCACTCCTTATGAAGATTGATCCGGAAGCAAGACGCCGATTGGAATCGACTTGCCGGTTCGGGATGTTCGTTCATTGCCGATCGGTGGATGGCCGGGACCGCTGCATCGCTGATCCTCTCCCTTGCTTGCCGCGCCGGTTCGGCTGCGGATGATTGATCTTGTTCTTTACGTCTTCAGTGTAATATGGATGGCACGCAAAGTATGTGATAAAAATCACAAATATCGTGAAAAATTTCACAATAGGCGGATTTTTTTTGTGCGAGGCCCGTTTGACCCTGTGCGCCGCGGATGGTAGACTCGTGGGTAAAAAAAGGCAGGAGGGACGCGGCATGACGGTGCACGCATTCGAGGCGGAGACGCTGGACGGCAGGCAGGTTTCACTCTCCGATTACGCGGGCAAGGTGCTGCTCATCGTGAATACGGCCAGCGCCTGCGGGTTGACGCCGCAATATGAAGGGCTGCAGCAGCTGTACGACCGGTTCAGGGACAGGGGCTTTGAAGTGCTGGGGTTTCCCTGCAACCAGTTCGGGGGGCAGGAGCCGGGCACGCATGAGGAAATCCGCGCGTTCTGCACGCGGAATTACGGCGTGACGTTCCCGATGTTCGCGAAGGTGGACGTGCGCGGCGAGGGGGCGCATCCGCTGTTCAAGCATCTGACCGGCGGCGACGATGAGCGGATTCCGTGGAATTTCACGAAGTTTCTCGTCGACCGCGAAGGGCGGCTGGTGCGCCGGTACGAGCCGAAGATGACGCCGGATCAGCTGGCCGGGGACATCGAGGCGCTGCTGTAGCGGTCTGGATGGCACTTCGGGGGTGTGGCAGGGTGACCGAGATTCTGATCGTTTTCACCGGCGGCACGATCGGCAGCCGGCAGTCCGGCGCGGTCGTCGACGTCGACAGCGGCACAGGCAATGCGCTGCTTGAGCGTTACCGGGAGTCGGCGGGGGTGTTGGCGGAGGAGATCCGCTTCGAGGCGGCGCAGCCGATGACGCTGCTCAGCGAGAACATGATGCCGGTGCATTGGCTGGCGCTTGTCCGCTGCCTGCGCGGGCGGCTGGAAACGGAGCCGGAGCGCTTCGCGGGCGCGATCGTCGCGCACGGCTCGGACACGCTGCCGTACACGGCGGCGATGCTCGGCTATGCGCTCGCGGACGTCCGGCTGCCGGTCGTGTTGACGGCGGCGAACCATCCGCTTGAAGATCCGCGCAGCAACGGGCTGCGGAACTTCGCCGCAGCGGTCGATTTCATCGTGGACGCGGCGCTGCCCGGCGTCTATGCGGTTTTCGAGAACGACCGGGGCGAGATGCCGGTCATGCTCGGCACGCGGATGGCGGAGGCCCGCCCGTTCGACGACCAGTTCGCGCCGCCGTACGACGCGCCGCTCGGGCATATGCTGGACGGCCGGTTCGTGCCGCACGAGCATGCGGTGAACCCGCCCGTGGCGGCGCTGCGCGCGGCGCGCGAGCCCGGCCTGCCGCCGGAGCGGCTCGGCTTCACGACGGATATCGTCTATATCCGTCCGTATCCCGGCCTCGATTACGGCCTGTACGACTTCGAACGGCTGCCGCGCAGGCCCGCGGCGGTGCTGCACGGCCTGTACCATTCGGCGACGGCGTGCAGCGCGGCTGCCGGCGCGTATGAATCGTCGCTGCCCGCGTTCGCGGCGCGGTGCGCCGCGCTCGGCATCGACGTCTGGCTCGCGCCGGTCAAGGCGGCGGACAGCGCGCGCTACCGCTCGGCGCACGAGATCGCCGAGGCGGGCGTGCGGGGCCTCGCGCGCATCGTGCCGGAGGCGGCCCTGGTCAAGCTGATGGCCGCCTACGGCACGTACCCGGGGCGGGATCCGGAGTCGGTGCGGGAGCGGGAAGCGTTCCTGGCCCGGAATGTGTTTTTCGAGCATCACGAGGGCGGGGATTGGTGAGCCGAAGCGCGTACCCCCTTATTTTTCCGCGGAGAATTGTGTATCATATGTAAGATAAGAGTTTGTGCGCTTGCCCGAGCGGCGGCGCCAGCCGTTTTATTTGCGCCGGAAAGGTTGGTCTGAGTGGAAAACACGACGTCTTCGAATTTCATCCGCACCATTGTGGAACGGGATTTGAAGGAGGGCAGGGTCAAAACCGTCGTCACCCGTTTCCCGCCCGAGCCGAACGGCTATCTGCACATCGGCCACGCCCGGGCGATCATCATCAACTTCGACATCGCCGACGCCTACGGAGGCCGCACCCATCTGCGCTTCGACGACACGAACCCGACGAAGGAAGACGTGGAATACGTCGAGGCGATCAAGCGGGACATCGAGTGGCTCGGGTTTGAATGGGACGCCCTCTGCTATGCTTCGGACTATTTCGAGGAAATGTACAACCGCGCGGTGCTCCTGATCAAGAAAGGGCTCGCCTATGTCGACGACCAGACGCAGGAAGAGATCCGGGCGACGCGCGGGACGCTGACCGAGCCGGGCATCGAGAGCCCGTACCGGAACCGCAGCGTGGAGGAAAACCTCGACCTGTTCGAGCGGATGCGGAGGGGCGAGTTCAAGGACGGCGAGCGGGTGCTGCGCGCGAAGGTGGACATGAAGTCGCCGAACATCAACATGCGCGACCCGGTCATTTACCGTGTGCTGCATGCGCACCACCACAACACCGGGGACAAGTGGTGCATTTATCCGATGTATACGTTCGCCCATCCGCTGGAGGATGCGATCGAGGGGGTTACCCATTCGCTCTGCTCGCTCGAGTTCGAAGATCAGCGGCCCTTCTACGATTGGGTCATCCGGGAGTGCGAGATGGAATCGCAGCCGCGCCAGTACGAGTTCGCGAAGCTGCAGATCCAGGGCGCGGTCATCGGCAAGCGGTACATCAAGCAGCTTGTGGAAGCCGGCGTGCTGGACGGCTGGGACGACCCGCGCGTGTACACGCTGAGCGGGCTCCGGCGGCGCGGCTATACGCCGGAGGCGATCCGGGCGTTCGTCCGCGAGACCGGGGTGTCGAAGAGCGCCGGCGTCGTCGATCCGCGGATGCTGGAGCATTTTGTCCGGGAGGATCTGAAGCTGAAGGCGCCGCGCACGATGGCGGTCATGCGGCCGCTCAAGGTCGTCATCACGAACTACCCGGAAGGTCAGGTCGAATGGCTCCCCGCGGAAAACAACGCCGAGAACCCGGAGATGGGCGAGCGGCAGATTCCGTTTTCCCGGGAGATCTACATCGAGCAGGACGACTTCATGGAAAATCCGCCCGCGAAGTATCACCGGCTCTATCCGGGGAACGAAGTGCGGCTGAAGCACGCGTACTTCATCAAGTGCGAGGAAGTCGTGAAGGACGAGAATGGCCATGTGATCGAGCTGCGCTGCACTTACGATCCGGAGACGAAGAGCGGCTCCGGGTTCACGGGGCGGAAGGTGAAGGGGACGATCCACTGGGTCGAGGCGTCGCACGCGGTGCCGGCCGAGTTCCGGCTGTTCGAGCCGCTGCTGCTGGATGAGAACGCCGTGGACGAGGAGCCCGAGGCCGGAGCAGGCGAGGAGAACGGGGACGCCGCGCCGGCGGAAGACCGGTCGCTGCTCTCGCGGATCAACCCGAACTCGCTCCAGGTGCTGCACGGGTTCGTCGAGCCGAACATGAAGGACGTCGAGCCGCAGCAGAAGTTCCAATTCTTCCGGCACGGGTATTTCAACGTCGACCCGAAGCTGTCGGCGCCCGGCAAGCCGGTGTTCAACCGCATCGTGTCGCTGAAGAGTTCGTATGAAGTGAAATAACGGGTTTGACGGCCCGGGCCTGGCAAGCTGTCAGATGCTTGCGGTCCGGGCTTTTGCAAAAGATAAGAATTTATAAGTTTCACACTTATCATCAGCTTATCTTTCATCGCAAAACGGACGCGCCTGCCCATGAGGGACGGCGCCAGCCGTTTTTGCTGGTTCTATGATAGACTGGAAGAAACCAACATGAATGGTCATAGAATTCTGACAAAAAAGGATGGCGATCATGACGATTGTCGTAACAGGAGGCGCCGGCTACATCGGCAGCCATACGTGCGTCGAACTGCTGAACGCGGGGTATGATGTCGCGGTGGTGGACAACCTGTCGAACAGCCATGTTGAAGCGGTTCGACGGGTCGAGGAGATTACGGGGCGGAAGGTGTCGTTTTATCAGGTTGATTTGCTGGACAAGCCCGCGCTGGAGCAAGTGTTCCGCGAACATGAGGTCGAAGCGGTCATTCACTTCGCCGCGCTGAAGGCCGTCGGCGAGTCGGTCGAGAAACCGCTTGAGTATTATTGGAATAATATCGCGGGCACCATCCAGCTCTGTCAGACGATGCGGCAGTTCGGGGTGAAAAAGATCGTCTACAGCTCGTCCGCCACCGTCTACGCCGTTCCTGATTCGCCGCGCCCCCTCACCGAGGATTCGCCGCTCGGACCGATCAATCCGTACGGCCGGACGAAGTGGATGGGCGAGCTCATTCTGCGTGATCTGCATGCGGCCGATCCGGAGTGGGGGATCGCGGTGCTCCGCTACTTCAACCCGGTCGGGGCGCATCCAAGCGGGCGGATCGGCGAGGACCCGGAGGGCATTCCGAATAATCTGATACCCTACATCTCCCAGGTCGCCGTCGGCCGGCGGGAACGGCTGAACGTGTTCGGGGGTGACTACCCGACGGCGGACGGGACGGGGGTCCGGGATTATATCCACGTCGTCGACCTGGCGGATGGCCATCTGAAGGCGCTGGACAAAATTCTCACCAATCCCGGATACCACGTCTACAACCTCGGCACGGGGCGGGGGTACAGCGTGCTGGAAATGGTGGCCGCGTTCGAGCGGGTCAGCGGCCGGCCGATCCCGTACACCATCGTGGGCCGTCGGCCGGGCGACGTCGCGGTCTGCTACGCCGATCCGTCCGCCGCGCGCGAAGGGCTGGGCTGGGCCGCTACGAGGGGCATTGACGAGATGTGCGCCGACGCCTGGCGCTGGCAGCGGCAGAACCCGAACGGATATGGCAGCGAGGAATAAATATTCAGATCAAAAAAGAGAGACCCGGAGGGTCTCTCCTTTTTGTTGGACGATCATCCGATCAGATGAAGTCAGCGTTGTTCAGCAGGCGGATGATCATCACAGCAGCTTCTGCACGGGTAGCCGTAGCGTTCGGCGAAACCGTATGAGCGGTCGTGCCTGCTACAACACCAGATTCGATTGCTGCCGCGAGTTCCGCTCTTGCCCAGCTGCCGATCTGACCTGCGTCCTTGAAGCCAGCCAGCACAGCTGCAACTTCCGAGTTCGACAGGACGACTTCAACGCCAGCCAGTTCTTGGGCGCGGATGACCATGGCAGCCATCTCTTGACGCGAAATCTTGTCCGTCGGACGGAACTTGCCGGTGCCGTCGCCCTTGACGATGCCGTATTCTGCAGCGGCTGCTACAGCGTCGGCATACCATGCGGACGAAGCGACATCGGAGAAGTTCGCGGCTTCGGAAGCCTGGAGTCCGAGTGCGCGGACGATCATCGCGGCGAATTCCGCACGCGTGACATCACGCTTCGGCTCGAACTTGCCAGCGCCGGTGCCGTTGACGATCAGCTTGTTCGCCAGCGTGTGAATGTCCTTGACACCCCAGTGGTTCCGCAGGTCCGAGAAGGACTTCGGAGCCACATCGATGACGGCATAGACGGAGTTGGAATTGCTGAAGAATGCAGCATCCTCCTCGCCAACCTTCGTCGGGATCGGGTTCACCGTGTTGCCCTTGATCCGTACAGCGACGAGGTTGTCGCCTTCGTCCGTCAGGTTCAGGGTACGCTTCACAAACTTGCTGAACTTGTTGATCTCAACCGACTTGTCGCCAGCTACGGCTTCAAGCTTGAAATCGACGATCGCGGATACAGCCTCACCGCCTGCCGACTCGATGGCTGCTTCGGCTGCTGCCTTGGCTGCGCCTTCCAGTTCGGCAATCGTCACGACGATCCAGAGATCATCGATCGAAACGCCCAGCTCTTCAGCCAGCGCTTCCAGGTCGAGCTCGTCCAGAGGCAGTTCATACGAACCGAGCGGCGAAACAACCGTTACGACACCGCCTTCCGTCAGAGCGGAAGCCGGAAGCTTCGCAACTTCGCCAGAGATCTCGACAGTCGCAGAACCGCTCTCCAGCGCCTTCTTCAGCGCGTTGGCGTCAACCGTGCCGTCCGGATTGGCTTTCACTACACCGTCAGTCGGGGTCGTAACACCGCCGCCAATGCCGCCGAAGATCGGAGGAACGATGATCGGTGCACCAGCAAGCGTGTACGTTGCCAGAGCGGTCGAGGAACCGCTGTAGTACAGATCCAAGTTGAAGTTGCTCAGATTCTTATACGTATCACCGGATACAGTGAACGTATAATAATAGAGCCCATTCTCCGCTCTAACGTAGGTAGCGTATACGACCTGGTCCACCTTGCCAATCTTAATCCAGATCTTGCCGTTGCCATTGTACACGGCATCGTACACGGCATCGTCAACATAGACTTCACCGGTAATCGTCCCGCTGGTGTAGTCATAGTCGACTTTATAGAAGCCGCTAGCCGCGTAAGCAATGACCGGAATCAACAGCGAGATCGTCATGATCAGAGCCATGAGACCGGCGGTTTTGCGAATTGCAAGTTTCTTCATTATCTGTTTTCACCTCCTTTCATGACAAATCTCTCATCTAGATTCCATATTATATTACACGATTTACCGGAATGGAAGTATTGAAAAATCAAAAATTCGCAGAAAAATGACAGATACTTGTGGCCGGTCTGTTTTATGATGACATTCGCAGCAGCCCTTCCAGTTCCTTCCTCTCCTTCGCATCAGCGTCAACCAGACGCGCCATCAGCGCATCATCCGATTGCCCCAGTTGATGCAAAGAAGCGAGGTAAAAACGAACGCCCAGTCGAATGTAGGGATCATGGAAATCACCGTCTTTCAGAGGTTCAAGAATTTCAACCGCTTCATCATATTGCCGCAAGGCGTAATAGATTTGGCCCACAGCTTGTCGCAAGAATGGCGTCACCTGGAAGCTTCGTCCCTGGAGTTGTTCCTCAGGCAAATTTTTCAGCATATCCATCCGACGCAGAACTTCACCGTAGATTTCCAGACCCCTGTTCCAGTATTCCTGTGCCAAAGCGGGATTACGGGGATATTCGTTGCGACCGTTCACGGCATATTCCATGACCGCTGCTTCATAGAACTTGATGTCCCATTGAAATTTGGAGATTCCTTCTTCCAACACAGCTATCGCTTCTTTATACTCTTGTAAATCTTTATGGTTGCGGTATTTTGCCAAAATAATTTGCCGATCGTAAGGTTCGAATGCCATGATGCGATCGATCTGGGTTTTCGCCTGTTCGGCAATGGAACGATCGGCCGTCTGTTGGAAAGCCTGGCTCAGCCAGTCGATCTTCGTATACGCGTACGTTGGATGGGCGGGCGAATTCGCAATCGCCTGATCCAATGGAACGAGAAGTTCTTCCAACGGACGCTTTTCTTTCACGGCCATGTTCAAGGCTTTCAGATAAAGACCGCTGGCCGCATATTCCTGAAATACCTGGACAAACAAGGTAATGGATAATATTGCGAGAGACGCAGGGTACAGGAAACGCCACCTCGGCTTGTTCAACACAGACAATCGGGGTACCAGGATCTTGTCACGATAGACGGCTCCCAGTACACCCAAGGCGAAAAATACCAGAGCGCCGATATACACAAAGCTCATATCGAAGTCGATCAGGCTGTGTGCCAGGATGGCGAAAGCCAGAATGAAAAAGACGAAATGCCGCGGCTGCTCCGTCCTTTCTCTCCAATAATGACGCAGATAGTAGAGAAATACGCCACCGATGAGAACGATCAACAGGCCCAGCCCGATCCAGCCGATTTCAACAAGCGTCTGAAAGAAGTAGCTGTGAGCCTGTCTGCTGATATATGGGTTGTTCTGATATTGTTCGTAAAGCGCGTTCCATCCTCCCCCGCCCGCACCGAGCAGGGGATAATCGGCTGATAGTTTCAAAGCATCCCGATAGAATGTCATCCGTTCGAGGACGCTGTGCTGGCGGAAATTGATATTCGCAATGCGGTCCGCGATACTTTGGGGCAATATTTTGCCCGTGATTCCTGTTCCGAACAACGTAAAAGCTGCCAAGAGCCCCAAAACAGCGCCGACGGCGGGCAGAATGAGTGCTGAATACTTCCGTTTCACCCATTCTACCAGACGCCGCTCAAGCCAAGGCTGGGCCTTGCGAATGGCCCACACACACAACGTGACGACGAGGGATGCGGCAAGCAGGATCAGCCAACCCTTTAAGACTGCCGGATCCCGAAATGGCAGAATATATGGTTTCTCATAGTCCGACTTGGGCGTCACACGCTTGGCTATGTCAATGTAGTTCTCCGTAAACGGGTTCAGAACGATAAATGTAGCAGCAACCGAAACGATGAGCGTACCTATATACGCAATTTGCTTGTCCAAACGCAGAAAGACGAGAATAACCAAGACAAGAATCGGAACCAAAACAAGCGCGCCGCGCGAATAGGTCAGCATGAACGAGATCCAGATCGGGACAAGCATAATGGCATGCAGACATGCCGTGATCGTCCGCTTTGCATTGATGGCGGCAAATGCCGCACACAGGAAAAAGGCGAGCAGAAATCCCGCATACGTGTTTGAATATTGGAAAATTGAAGTGAGACGGTAGGTACCGCTTGTCAGCCAGATTGAATCTTTAATGGAGACTTGACCCGTGGCCGCAAGCAGTCCGACAAAGACAATTGCATAGCCGGACAGGAATATGATCATTTCGGCCGCAAGCCTCGAAATCCTGGTTGAGACAAGCGATAGGGCCGTCAGAAAGAAGACTGCATACAGTCCATAAATGAATACCATCAGGACGGCATTGTGATAGGCGACCGCCTGAAAGGAAGAAATCCAGTACATAACCGGTATCAGCAGCATGCCGATTCCGAATACAAATTCAAGACTGTCGTATTTCAAGTATCGGGCCATATAAGCCAGAGCAACAAGAAATACGGCGAATATGAAAAGCATGGCTTCGTAGATTGGCATTTCAAAATTATATGTAAAGCTGTTGAATAGCCCCTTTTGATAAGGAAGGCCGAGGAAAAATATAGCCATTCCGAACAACGAAGCCCATCGGGTTATGGAAAAGTCAATATGCTCTTTTTTTAAACTGAATTTTTTCTGCTTAGCCATTAAGCTAACCCCTTATAATTATTGGCACTTAGTCCTACTAGTATGACGATCAAATACAACTATAGGTTACGAAATAAGCAACTGCAACCGCAACCCGTATATTTTTATAATAACTCAACTTTCGCAGCTTAATTTTCCAAACAAACCCTTGATATAATTGGGCAAACTCGAAATCCAATGCTGGAGTTGACGAAAAACGGCAGACTGATCCCGTTTGGACTTGGCTTCCGTGAACGCCA